>Ga0209291_1000928_pt1 | contig 27450 bp, 23 predicted proteins | sample GOMGulsemesocosm_FD_184633 | JGI IMG/M metagenome (GOLD analysis project Ga0209291, IMG submission 184633) | Methane-oxidizing microbial communities from mesocosms in the Gulf of Mexico - GOM9B Gulf of Mexico (SPAdes) (version 2) | ecosystem: Environmental > Aquatic > Marine > Cold seeps...
TAGTTCAGTTGGTTAGAATACCGGCCTGTCACGCCGGGGGTCGCGGGTTCGAGTCCCGTCCGCTCCGCCAACAAACAACGAAAGCCTGAATCGAAAGATTCAGGCTTTTTTTGTGCCTGAAATTCAGTGAATAAAGTACCGAGCAGATTGTGCGGAGAGGTAGTGCTCATAAATAGTATTCAGTTGGTCAGACTGTTTACCTAAAAATGCGGCTTTCAGGCCGGTGGGCGTGGGTTGTGACTTATAAAAATCCGTTCGCTTTCTCTTTGCCAACAAACAACGAAAGCCTGAATCATTGATTCAGGCTTTCGGATAAACACTAAACATTTTATTTTACGTCAGGATCATTTCCTAACTTAGCACTCATTATTACCTTGTTGTCTTACCTGCCAAGTTAATGTTGGTTTTATACGGGGAAATGATAAATCATCGATGTATTGTTGAATCCTCGCACCACACCAAGCTTCTGCCGCTGCGCGGCTTGTAATTGGTGAAGAACTAAAGCACTGGCGTTCATCTGTTTTTTTATACAACCAGCTAGAGGACGTTAATACATCACAAGTCACGTAAGAGCCTTCTTCGTAAACATCAATTGTTTCTGTTTTTGTATTTGTTACACCTTCTTTACTCACCACTGTTAAAACCACGCTGTAAGGGCCTTCAGATGTGTAGGTTGCGGACGCGGTAATTCCCGTAGCCGATTCACCATTTCCTAAATCCCACTGATAAGATATGATCTTGCTGCTTTGGTTTGAGCTTTGACTTGCATCAAAACTTACATCTAATTTGTCCTTTGTATAGTTGAGCGCTGCAGTTGGTGTTGTTATTTCATTAACAACGTAAATAGTCATTGCTGTTGTTGCTTGGGCGTTATCTTCTGCGGTTACTTTTAAGTGGACAGTATGTGGCCCTGTTTTACTGAAATTATGAGTGACTTGAGCCCCTGATATCTCTTGCCCTTCAATTACCCAATTAATTTGAGATAAGGAACCTTCACTATAGCTAGAGGAATCACTATTAAATGTATATACCGTTGTTGCCCTATCCGTGATTCCTATCATTGCGTGTGGAGATAGGGGCTGTGTAGCTATGTCTTCTGCACTGATGGTTAAATTTTTTGAAAACTGAGCCAAAGCTTCTCCAGTATGATCCTCTACAGTTAACTTTACCTTGTAGGTGGCGGCTTCTTTAAACTCATATTGGGGTGTTTGTTCTGGGTATAATGAGGTTACTTGCCCTTCACCTTCTAAGCTTACTGACCAGTTAAAAGTCAAGTCGTCAGTGGATTGCTCAACATTATTTACAGTATAAGCGGAACTGAAATTATAAATGGGTGAGTTTATATCATTAGGAGTAGCTGAAAAACTCACGGATGAAATCGTCTTTAATTCGTCATCCTTATCGTCATTATCAAATACATCTTCAGAACCGCAAGCTGTAAGCGTTGATAATAGTGCTACCAGTAGTAATTTCTTCATCGTATTTCTTCCATGAGTTGAGATTTAGAGTAACAGATCCATCTTGGCTACTCGGATTGGAAACACATTATCACTATAACTGATCATAAGAAGTACCAATTTAATTTGGTACAAAACGTTGTGTCACCTTTTGTCTAGCGCTCTTATTGGAACGATTTAATTTATTTTAAATGGATTATATTAAATTTAATTATTTAGACTTAAAGGAGTCTAATTAGTAGTAATGATTAACAATTAAAGTTAATTAGTTTCTTACGCAATTTTAAGATATAAAAAGTTATTAAAAATGAGATTACGGTCTCACATTCCATGCAGGTTAACATTTAAATAACAATTGCACTGGATTGGTGTTAATAACCTAGTTGTTGCACCAAATTAGTGCTGTGGAGATATGGAAATATCAGAGTTTAACGTTAAGGTATTGAATTTACGTTGTTTTAATTATTGGCACGGAGGTTGAATTAAGTTTAAGCATATAGATACTCAATATACTCAGGCAAGGAGCTCTTTATGAAGCTAATAAGCGCAATCATTAAACCATTTAAACTCGATGATGTTCGTGAAGCAGTAGCAGATATCGGTGTTGAAGGATTAACAGTAACTGAAGTGAAAGGCTTTGGTCGTCAAAAAGGTCATACCGAATTGTATCGTGGTGCAGAATATCAAGTTGATTTTTTACCTAAAGTTAAGTTAGAAATCGCAACACAGAGTGAAAATGTTGATCGCGTAATTGAAGCTATTAATAGTGCTGCTTATACGGGAAAAATTGGTGATGGTAAGATTTTTGTTTACGATTTAACACAAGTTGTGCGTATCCGTACGGGCGAAATGGACTCAGAAGCAATTTAAAGGAAATAAATTATGCAAGAGCTAACAACTACAGTTACTGAGCTGCGTTTTGCACTCGATACTTTTTACTTTTTAATATCTGGTGTACTTGTGATGTGGATGGCGGCAGGTTTTGCCATGCTTGAAGCTGGCCTCGTTAGATCTAAGAATACAACTGAAATTCTGACAAAGAACATCGTGCTTTATTCAATCGCCTGTATTATGTTTTTACTAGTCGGTTATAACATCATGTATGTTGATAATGCTGAAGGCGGTATTATCCCATCATTTGGTTCTTTAATTGGTTCACAATCTGATGGTGCGGATCACTCATTAGAATCAGATTTCTTCTTCCAAGTTGTATTCGTTGCAACAGCTATGTCTATCGTATCTGGTGCGGTTGCTGAGCGTATGAAATTATGGGCATTCCTCGCTTTCACCGTCGTTTTAACCGGTGTTATCTACCCGATTGAAGGTTATTGGACTTGGGGTGGTGGTTTCTTATCTGAAGCTGGTTTCTCTGATTTCGCTGGTTCTGGTATTGTTCATATGGCTGGTGCGGCTGCTGCATTTGCTGCGGTACTTCTACTGGGGGCTCGTAAGGGTAAATATGGTAAGAACGGTGAAGTGTACCCAATCCCTGGTTCAAATATGCCATTAGCAACATTAGGTGCATTTATCTTATGGATGGGTTGGTTTGGTTTCAATGGTGGCTCACAACTACTACTTTCAGATGCTGCAAATGCAACGGCTGTTGGTCAAATCTTTATGAATACGAACGCGGCGGCGGCGGCTGGTGCTGTAGCAGCATTGCTTATCACTAAAATAATGTGGGGCAAAGCTGACTTAACAATGATTCTTAATGGTGCATTAGCTGGTTTGGTAACTATCACAGCCGATCCTCTGAGTCCTGCTCCAGCATTTGCAACATTATTAGGTGCTTTAGGTGGTGCGTTAGTTGTATTTAGCATCGTAGCATTAGATAAAGCGAAGATTGATGATCCAGTCGGTGCTATCTCTGTACATGGTGTGTGTGGCCTATTCGGTTTAATGGTTGTTCCATTTAGCAATGCTGATGCAACATTCGGTGCTCAAATATACGGTGCAGCTATTATCTTCGCTTGGGTATTCGCAGCAAGTATCTTAGTGTGGGCAGTACTTAAAGCTACAATGGGTATTCGTGTTACTGAAGAAGAAGAAATTACAGGTATGGATATGGCTGACTGTGGTATCGATGCTTACCCTGAGTTTGTATCAGTTAAATAAATACAGTTAATAGCAAGTTATAGCTAACAAAAGCTCAGCAATTGCTGAGCTTTTTATTTGCTTTTTTTAAATATAAAAGTTACTTAATCGCGTCGATTTATTCGAAGGTAGATTATTAGAATCCCATTTCTACCTATGATATTATTCATTTAGTTTCCTCATTAGAATTTTAATCCTCCATGTTACTTATTATCGATAACTACGATAGTTTTACGTTTAATTTATTTCAATACTTCTCTGAACTTGGGCAAGACGTTGTAGTTAAGCGTAATGACGAAATTTCACTGGAGCAAATATCTACCCTGTCTCCTGATTATTTAGTTATTTCTCCTGGACCGTGTACACCAAGTGATGCAGGTATTTCATTATCTGTTATTAAACAGTTTGCAGGGAAAATACCAATTTTAGGTGTTTGCCTTGGGCATCAATCTATTGCTCAAGTATTTGGTGGAAATGTTATCAAAGCTAAAAAAATGATGCATGGTAAAACATCGAAAATACAGCACAAAGGTAAAGGCGTTTTTACGGGGTTAAATAATCCCTTAACAGTTACGCGTTATCATTCTTTGATTGTTGAAACCTTGACGTTATCTGACGAATTTGAGATCACTGCGTGGACTGAAGATGATAAAGGTGAATTTGATGAGATCATGGCGTTTAAGCATAAAAGCCTCGCATTAGAAGGCGTGCAGTTTCATCCTGAAAGCATTTTAACCGAGCAAGGTAAAGAGTTATTAAATAACTTTCTACTCAGAAACTAGCTAATATCAAGAGATTAACCTTAACCTAAAAATTAGTAAAATTTCTGCAGTTTTATTACATATCAAGCTTGACCTGTGATTGTTTATGTATAATTATTGAATATATATTCACGCGTTGGTGTGGTTAAAGGATTTAGACATTCACTGAGAGGAAAGGAATATGAGCAATAATATGATGGATGTTATTCGGGAAGATTTTGATAATGTAATGGTTCCTAACTATGCTCCAGCTGAGATGATCCCCGTTCGAGGTCAAGGGTCACGCCTTTGGGATCAAAATGGTAATGAATACATTGATTTTGCTGCTGGAATTGCTGTTAGTTGTTTAGGCCATTGCTATCCTCCTTTAGTGAACACGCTGCAAGCACAAAGCCAGAAATTATGGCATGTGAGTAATTTACTTACTAATGAGCCGGCATTAAGGTTAGCTAACAAACTGACAAATGCGACGTTTGCGGATAAAGTATTTTTTGCTAACTCCGGTGCGGAAGCTAATGAAGCGGCGTTAAAGTTAGCGCGTCGTTATGCACATGATAAGTTTGGTGAAGGCAAAGATCAGATCATCGCCTTTAATCAGGGATTCCACGGCAGAACTTTTTTTACTGTCTCTGTGGGGGGGCAATCAACTTACTCGGACGGGTTTGGCCCTAAGCCTGGAGCTATAGAGCATGTTGATTTTAATGATCTTAGTGCATTCGAAGCATTAATCAGCGATAAAACCTGTGCAGTAATAGTGGAACCTTTACAAGGGGAAGGGGGCATACATGCATCTAATCAACAGTTTTTGATTGGTGTGCGTGCGCTTTGTGATAAATATAATGCACTGCTGATATTTGATGAAGTACAAACGGGTGTTGGTCGTACTGGGCATTTTTATGCTTATCAACATACTGATATCAAACCTGATATTTTAACCTCAGCAAAAGGTCTTGGTGCTGGTTTTCCTATTGCGGCAATGCTAACAACAGCGGCTATTGCTGATAGTTTTACTGTGGGTACGCATGGCAGTACTTATGGGGGAAACCCGCTTGCTTGTAGTGTTGCGGAGGTTGTTGTTGATACGGTTAATGATGAGGCGTTTTTAGCGCAAGTTAAAGCAAAGTCTACGATTTTCCAAGATGCATTAACTGAGATAAACAATCAATATGCTATTTTTTCTGACATTCGTGGTGAAGGCTTGTTATTAGGTGCCGAATTAACTGAGCAATACCAAGGTCAGGCAATTGCGATTATGAGGCAAGCGGCTCAAGAAGGGTTATTACTATTGGTCGCTGGCGCGAATGTTTTACGTTTTACACCTGCTCTGAATATCCCAGAAGAAGATATTTATGCAGGTATGAAAAAGCTTCGTCTTGCTATCGAAAAATGGCTATCTGCTTAACACATACCAATATGCGGTTCAGGTTGTACCTATATCATCCCTTACAGCGTTTAATATTGATTTAGCACTAAGATGTATTGGTTATGATAATGATGTTCGTTGCGTTGTCTATACCGATACTGACATGTTGTTAGCAATAAAATAAAATGCGATCTTGATTGATGATGCAATCTCTTCAGTATGACTTGCGAAGTGAGTGATAGTTTATGTTGAATTACAAGATGAAGATGAGTAGCGTAGTGATAAGTCAGTGTTAATTAAGCGATTGAATAAACGACAAGGTAATTCAAAATAAAGCATACGTAATTAAAAATGACGCCTGATTTATTATATAATGAATCAGGCGTTGCTTTTATTATTTTAGTAAACGAGTTGGATTAGCGCGTGCCAAATACAACAATCGTTTTACCATGAGCGGAGATCAACTCTTGCTCTTCAAGCATTTTCAAAATACGGCCAACGGTTTCACGTGAACAACCAACGATTTGACCAATTTCTTGACGAGTAATTTTAATTTGCATACCGTCTGGGTGCGTCATTGCGTCAGGCTGTTTTGCTAAGCTTAATAGCGTTTGTGCAATACGGCCAGTTACGTCTAGGAATGCTAGATCACCAACTTTTTGACTTGTTATCTGTAGACGCTCAGCCATTTGACCTGATAAACGCATTAGGATTTCAGGGTTGACTTGGATTAATTGACGGAATTTTTTATACGAAATCTCTGCTACTTCACATGGTGATTTAGCACGGATCCATGCACTACGTATAGGTTCTTCTGTATCTTCAAATAGGCCTAGTTCACCCATGAAGTCACCTTGATTTAGATAAGAAAGGATCATTTCTTTGCCTTCTTCATCTTTAATTAGAACTGCCACAGAACCTTTAACTATAAAATACAAAGTTTCCGCTTTTTCTCCAGCATGGATCAGGGTACTTTTTGAAGGGTACTTGTGAATATGGCAGTGAGATAAAAACCATTCTAAAGTAGGGTCAGATTGTGGCTTGCCGATAACAACCATGGGTATTCCTCTGTAAGTTATTATAATCGCAAATTATGTCCGTGTTGCGATATTTTAATTTTATTATTATTACTGACTTGATAGCATAAGAGACAATAACACTAATAAGCAAGAACTGAGTTGATTTCTGTTCAATATCAACGTGAATATATCATTTTTTGAATATTGACTTACTGTTTATTTGTGACTTTTAACTATATTTGGGATATGGGACGGTATTTAATTACTAATGTAGTGTTAAATATTGTCTAATGCCTTCGAATTAGACATTAACTAGGTGTTTTATGAAAGCAAATGTGAAGTGGATCGACAAAATGCAACTGATGGGGACGTCAGAAACGGGTCACGGTATCCTTATGGATGGTGATCGTAATGGTATCGCAGCAAGCCCGATGGAAGTTGTCCTCATGGGTATGGGAGCGTGTAGCTCTATTGATGTTGTCGATATTTTGAAGACAGGCCGTCAAAATATCCTTGGTTGTGAAGTGAATTTAACGAGTGAACGTGCAGCAGAACCGCCACGTGTATTTACAAAAATCAATGCCCATTTTGTGGTTTCGGGTCATGATCTAAATGAGAAAAAAGTAAAACGTGCTGTTGAATTATCGATGGAGAAATATTGCTCAGTCGCTAAAATGCTAGAAAAAGCAGCGGAAGTGACCTCAAGCTATGAAATTGTAGCTAAATAAATTGCCTTGATTGCCAATTATTAATGGTAGGTATACTGCATGCTTATCGTTAATTTATCTCCCCCCAAGTTATTGCATTCTCGTCATACAACAATGATGAAAATATACACAATAGGGTTACTGATAATATAATGTGTTTCAAATTGAACCTTAATTTTCATTTTCCTTATTGTTTACAGTCGTTTATGTTTTTATGTGTTAGCATGATGGTAGATTGTTTTGTTGTGTTAGGTTGTAGAGACTGTAATGTGCCGTCGTAATTCTGTTATCTGTAAAATTACCTTATGTGTTGTATTTAGTTTTATCGCGTTGATTTTTATTGCATTGGGTTATTTATCAATATTACGCGAAGAAATGCTGGCAGAAAGGAAGTCACGTCTTGTTAATATTATTAATAAAACGGAAGTTATCTTTCAACGTTACGATCTGTATTACCAGTCTGGTGTTTTGTCACTTGAACAGGCACAAAAGCAAGCCTTAAAGCGCCTATCTTTACTTGATGGGAATTATATCTTTGTCTTCGATGATAACTACACCTTGCTTGCTTCTTTAGGTGGTGTGGATAACTCAACCCATAATGTTAAAATGATTCAAGATGCTAATGGTGATTACACTTATCAAGTCATCTATGAAAAAGCAAAAAAATTAACGGTTGGTACTTTCGTTAGTTATTGTTTTCCCTTATTTATTGGCGGTAAAGCCGTGCGTAAGATATCTTACAGTAAGCATTTTCAGACTTGGGGCTGGACCTATGGCGCTGGTGTTTATATTGATGATATTGATTCGATTATCAGTCATACGCTTATTTCGTTCGATGAACTAGTCATATAACAAATGCGTAATTATCAATACGTACATAAAACAATATTTGGATGTAAGTCGACATCTCGATATAATCAAGCGTAAAATACTAAATCTATCGAGCAATTAACATGTTTATAATTGTTTATCGATAATGATTATCTATACTCTCCGCGGGTATTTATTTTAGGCTAAGCTATGCACTCTATTTCAAAAAAAACGCTGCTGCTGACATTGGGCTATTTTGCTCTGTGGTGCGCAGGACCGTTATTATTACAAACACAAGGTGACTGGTGGGGATTACCTGTCTGGTTCTGGTTTTCTTGTCTGTTTGCACCCTTGTTACTTATTTTCTTCCTTATTTTAATGATTAAATCGACTTATCATGACTAATCTTATCCCTATTCTTATCTATCTTGTTGCGAGTTTACTCATTACCCGTTGGTGGAGTGCCCGCCAATCAAAACAATCGGGGGACTTGTATCAAGATAAAGCTAAACGCTTTTTTATTGGTGGACGTTTTCTTAATGGACCGTTACTCGCGCTGACATTAGTTGCGACCTATACGAGCGCGAGTTCGTTTATTGGTGGACCTGGTGCCGCCTATAAAATAGGATTGGGCTGGGTCTGGCTTGCGCTGATTCAAGTACCAGTCGCCATGCTGACATTGGGTGTATTAGGGCCAAAGTTATTGGCGCAACGTAAAGCCGAACACGCGACACTGATCGAGTGGTTGGATGCGCGGTATCAGAATAGTTGGCTAACTAAATTAGCATTAGTGAGTCTGGTGGTGGGGTTCATTGCCATGATATCGGTGCAGTTCATTGGTGGTGCACGTTTATTCTCGGGGGTTAGTGGTATTAGCTATGAACTAGGACTCGGGCTATTTGTTATTACTGTACTGGCTTATACACTTACCGGTGGCTTTCGTGCTGTGGTGATTACCGACGCATTTCAAGGTATTTTGATGATCATTGGTGTATTAGTCATCTTCTTGACGTTGTTGTCACAGGGTGGGTTAACAGTACTGATGGCGGATATTAGCGCGCAATCTCCGACGTTACTAAGTCCACAGGGCAATGATGGTCAGCTTGGGTGGCCAATGATGTTGTCATTTTGGATGCTGATTTGTTTTGGTACGTTAGGTTTACCGCATACTGTCGTGCGATTATTAGCAGTCAAAGATACCAATGCATTAAAACGTGGGATGATTTGGGGAACAATTATTAGCTTTCTAATGACCTTGATTCCGCATTTAAGTGGTGTGTTAGGCCGTGCTTTATACCCTGATCTAACGATACCTGACGAGATCATGCCTAGATTAATTACCGGCTTGTTTACCCCGTTCTGGGCTGGTGTATTGTTGGCTGCGCCTATTGCCGCAGTGATGTCATCGGTGGATTCGATGTTATTACAGTCAGCGGTTAGCTTGGTGCGTGATGGCGCGGTGCGTTGCTATCCAACGATGACAGCAAGTAAGCAAGTATGGCTAACTCGTCTTGCCATGTTGCTAATTACCTTGATTGCAACTTATTGTGCGATTGAGCCGCCGAAAATGATTGTTTGGCTTAATCTTGCTGCTTTTGGGGCATTGCAGGCTGTGTTTTTATGGCCTGTGTTGGCAGGACTTTATTGGCCAAAAGTTTCGGGGCATGCCGCTTTATCAGCAATGCTGACAGGTCTTGTGAGTTATTTGTTATTACTGTGGTTTAAACCTGCGATGTTTGGTATTCATCCTATTGTCCCAGCATTATTAATATCCATGTTTGGGATGTTGATTGTTCACCGTTTTCAGCAAGTTTATAAAAACCAAAAAGCATAGCTGAATACGCTTTATTAGGGCAGACCTTTACTTCACGAAGGTCTGCTTAAAGCTACTGCAAGATATAAACACTAAATACGGTTTTAAACTGGCGTGATCACATCGACTCTTTTATCAACTATAGCCTCAATATCAAGTAAGTCTGTTGTTATATCATGCTTAATTCCTGTTACTGGATCGGTAAATTTAAGCTGTTGGGCTAATAGCTGTAATGGCTGATTAAAATTATCATCACATCGGTCTAATAATGTTGGATACAAGCGGTCGTTTACCAATGGCATGCCTAAACTATGCATGTGTAAGCGTAATTGGTGTGTCTTACCGGTAATCGGGGACAGTCTAAATAAACCAAACTCACCTTTAACGTCAATCAGTTCTATCTGAGAGTGACTGTTAGCTTCGCCATCGCTGATCTGCATCGTGAAGCTTGGCTCACCTTTTACAATTCTATTTTTTACTGTCCAATGGCGTGGAAGCGTGAGACTACCTTCATTGTGCTGTCGTCGTAAGTCCGGTGTTAACTGAGCAATGGCTTGGTAATATTTGGTGATACTGCCATGTTTAAATAAGTCATGGTACAGATGGCGCTGTTCAGGGTGCTTAGATAGCAGCATTAAGCCTGCCGTTGCACGATCAAGGCGATGTGCTGTCACCAGTGTTTCGATACCCGTTTTTATTCTTAGCCTATTCACTAAGCACTCATTAACAAATTGACCACTAGGACTCACCGCTAAAAAATGTGGTTTGTAGGCAACAATAATATTGTTATCTTCGTAAATAATTTTTTCTGTAAAAGGGATCTTTTTTTCTACCGCGACCTCACGGTAATAATAAACTCGCTCTCGTGGTACAAATGCACAATCTAGGGTAATTAAGCGACCATCACGCCAATGCACTTTGCCATCGATGATCCGTTGTTGCCATATCGTCGCATCAATTTGTTTGAAATGATTGATAAGAAAGCTGAATACGGTGGGCTTATCGGTCACGCTTTCTGGTAATACAATATGCGAAGCATGGGTAGCACGGACATGAGACATAGTTTTAATAAACTCGGTTAAAACAGGAATAGGGTTAAGTGGGAGGAGTGTACCTGAATTCCTGATCTCATTCTCGCTAACAACCACCTAACTACACACATAAACACTTAAATAAGCATTATAAATACCGTTGTATTAACAGTTTTAGATGTTAATTTAATGTTGTAGGACTAAGTTGTGGTAGCTTATATTTATTCTTGTTTTATTTTTAATGGGGTTTGGCAGCAATACTGAGCCGCTTTATTTGCCCTATAATAAATAGGTTGTAATAGGGCAAACTATGTTCAGATGGAAAGGTATTGAGCTTAGATTAGTTTTAGCACTCGCGATGCTATCTATGACAACGCTATTTTTATCTATTGCATTTTCCTTCACGTTCAATGATTTGAACCGAAGGCTTGTGGCATTAAAAGAAATAAACATGCCTGCTTTAGAACAGGCCGCACGTTTAAATGATATGGTGCGGATTATTATCACCACCTCTTCTCATCTTAATGATGCTGAATCCAATGTTGAACGAAATCAAGCCATTGAACAAATCGAACATGCCATCCTGAGCATGGAAAATATCATGATGCAGTCTCCTGAATATCATGATTATTTTAAAGACTTCATGGCACAAGTGAGTAACAGTCTGAGTTTACTGTTCCAAAGTAAAATTGAATCACAGCACCTTAATAAAGCACTGCGTAATCTTTTAGAAGGCTTCTATCCATTGTTAAAAGAGGCCAGTGCATCTCTCGACCAACTACCTGAAAACAGCAAAGGTAAGATCCAATATACACAGCTTAAATCCTTATTGTATTATCAGTTAGGACTTATTGAGAAACTTTACAATGACTTCAGTTTTAATGAACTCGACTACACAAGTTACCGATTAGAACAAGTTGGAGAGACCTGGTGGAAGCTCTGGGATAATGGTGATATTCGTCAACAATACCCCGATTTAGATCAAAAACTCATCGTAATTCATGATTTAACATCGCGTACAGGCAAACTTTATGCGCTTAAAAATAAAGCGCTAGATAACCGCTATCAAGAACAATATTTCTTACAAAATAGTCGAGAGCACCTAAGCCAACTTGCCGTTCAAATAGAAAGTAATACAGCTAAAGTAAACCAAATTATTGAGATCTCAATTAAAGAAACGCAGGAATCCTTGCTAGGTGATCAACGTTTATCACTATTGTTATCATTATTCAGTGTATTGGCTGCTGCTGGCATCTCATGGTTTTATGTACGCAAAAATATACTCCAACGTTTACTCCAACTAAAAGATAATATGTTTGCGATTTCAACGGGCCACTTAGATACAGAGGTATCCATTCGCGGTCATGATGAAGTCACGCAAATGGCAAGGTATCTTAAAGTTTTCCAAACCACTGCGAGGGAAGTTAAACAGACTAACCGAAAATTAGAGGCGGAAGTAGAAGAGCGCACCTTAGCCGAAAATAAATTACGGATCACACAAGATGAACTGGTACAGGCAGGAAAACTGGCCGCACTTGGTCAACTCAGTGTTGGGATCACTCATGAAATTAACCAACCCCTCACTGCCGTCAATAGCCACGTGCGCAGTGCTCAGCGTTGGTTAGAACAAGCACGTACTGATAAAGCGCTGATCAATTTGCAGAAAATAGAATTACTTTTAGATAAAACTTCCGCGATCACCAGTCACCTCAAAGCATTTTCACGTAAAAGTGATGGCAAAATAGAAAGCGTTGAACTCAATTGTATTATCCAAGATGCTATCGAATTGTTTGAAAACAAACGTCATAATGTCACGATTAATTACTCAAATCTGACGTCGCTCTGGGTGCGTGCAAATAGTATTCGTCTTGAACAAGTGTTAGTTAATCTCATTAGCAACGCGATTGATGCTGTTGAACACCATTCCGAACCACAAATAACGATTACAGTCAGTGCAAAGTTAACAGGTTCACGATTAGGTCATATTGAAATTACCGTAAAAGACAATGGTTACGGTATTTTGGCTGAAGATCTACCTCATATATTCGACCCTTTTTATACGCGCAAAATATCAGGCAAAGGCCTCGGGCTCGGATTATCTCTTGCCTATAATATTATTAAAGATTTTGGTGGTTCCATTCGAGCAGAGTCGATTCAATATCAAGGCTCAGAATTTATTGTATCTCTACAGCAAGGTGAACAATCATGGCATTAGAAAAACACATTGTACTCATCGATGATGAAATTGACGTTGTAGAGGCTGTCAGTGAAATGCTGGAATTAGAAGGCTTTAATGTCAGTAGTTTCATTGATCCTAATCTGGGCTTGAAATCACTAAATTCAAACAGCAAGTCTGTCGTTTTGTGCGACGTGAGAATGCCCTCGATCGATGGTTTAACCCTGTTAAGTTCCATTCAGCATCGTGCACCAAATGTGCCCATCCTACTCATGAGTGGTCACGGTGATATTCCTATGGCTATTGAAGCAATGAAATTAGGTGCGTTCGACTTTTTGGAAAAACCACTTAATACTGATGAGCTAATCAATAAACTCAATCTCGGATTAGCGCAGTGCCAACATATCAACACGACCCAATCAACAGACAAAGACTCGCCTGAAATCCCCATTGAATCAGTTATTATTGGCGAATCAAAAGCCATTGATAAAATTCGCCAACAAGTCCTAGTGCTTGCTCATACTGGTGTCGATACAATCATCAATGGCGAAACTGGTACAGGGAAAGAAATTATTGCTCGTTCCTTGCATAACTTCAGTCGCCGTAAAGACCAACCTTTTGTTGCCATTAACTGCGGTGGTATGACTGAAAGCATCATTGAAAGTGAATTGTTTGGTCATGAAGCAGGGTCGTTTACCAGCGCTAACAAAAAACGTATCGGGCGGCTAGAACAAGCCCACGGTGGTACTTTATTTCTTGATGAAATCGAAAGTATGCCCATTGCAGTACAAATTAAATTATTACGAGTGCTCCAAGAAAGGGTTATTGAACGTGTCGGTGGTAACACGCTTATTCCTATAGATATTACTGTTATTGCGGCAAGTAAGGCTGATTTAGCCCGTTTAAGCGAATCTGGTGAATTTCGCGCCGATCTATTTTATCGCCTTAATGTGGCTAGTTTGCATCTTCCTTCTTTGCAGCAACGTAAAGAAGACATCCAATTGTTATTTCGTCATTTCGTTATCCAAGCAAGTCAAAAATATAAAACCCGTCCATGTACAATTTACTCAGAACAGATACAGCAATTGTGTCGCCATGATTGGCCCGGAAATTTACGGGAATTACGTAATGTGGCCGATCGTTTTGTACTTGGTATTGTCGGTGATGGTTTTGATTTACAAACGCCAATTTGTGAATCTTGTCCTGATGAGTTTGCTTTTGAAAAATTAATGGAACAATACGAAAGAGATGTATTGACCGAAGCGCTTGTCGAAACGTTTGGTAATATCAACGAAGTGTCCGCGAAACTCAATTTGCCTCGAAAAACCCTATATCGAAAAATGAAGAAACACCAGCTTGATAAAGAAGACTTTAAAATATAATAAGGAGCTGAGACACAAATGACCCATGAATAAGGCCAAACCCTAATATAAAAGTCTAACAAACTGTTATATAACAAAATTAATAGTTGGCATGATGAGTGCAATTACATGCTAGGTGATTTAGTATCACCAGTACTGATAATTATTTGGGGTTTATTTACATTACTTATAACAGTGGATAAACCAGAAAAAAATAATAATTGATCAGCCAAATAGATAATTTTTGGATAATTGCTTGTTAAAAGGAAATACAAAATGAAGCAAATACTAAAGGGCTCAATCGCACTCATACTCGGGTTAACTTCAATCACAGTTTGGGCTAATGAGTCTGCTAATTTAGGTCCTCGTCCAGCCTATTTAGTCAATAATATGGATGATAGCGCCCTCAAAACTCAATTACAGCAATGCAGTGACGGGCCATTTAAGCGAAGCAGCTTTTCTATTGGCCACCGTGGCGCTGCCATGCAATTCCCTGAACACACCAAAGAGTCTTACCTTGCGGCCATTGAAATGGGTGCCGGTGTAATTGAGTGTGATGTGACGTTCACTAAAGACAAGCAGCTTGTTTGTCGACATTCACAAAACGATCTACACACAACAACCAATGTACTATCAAAACCAGAACTCGCTAAGAAGTGTACTGTACCGTTTATGCCTGCTAATCCAGTAACAGGCGAAGATGCTAAAGCAGAGTGTCGAACGTCTGATTTTACTCTGGCTGAATTTAAGACACTTAAAGGTAAAATGGATGGTTCAAATCCTAAAGCAACGACTGTTGAAGAGTACATGAATGGTACTCCAGGCTGGCGTACTGACCTTTATACGCAAAATGGTACATTAATGACTCATGCAGAAAGTGCTGCATTATTTAAAGCTCATGGTGTGAAAGTAACGCCAGAACTTAAGTCGACCGCAGTTGCTATGCCATTTAATGGCTTTACTAAAGACATGTATGCACAGAAATTAGTTGATGAACTAAAAGCAGCAGGCATTTCAGCATCTGATACTTATTTACAGTCATTTGATTTGAATGATTTAAAGTACTGGATTAAAAATGATCCAAGCTTTGGTAAGCAAGCCGTATATCTTGATGAGCGTGTTTATGAGCAAAAAGATTTTGTAGCATCGAAAGCCAACATGAAAGCACTCAAAGATGCAGGCGTGAATATTATCGCTCCACCTTTGTATGCACTTGTAGATTTAGATAAGAAGAAAAACCTTGTGCCGTCTAGCTATGCCAAGCTAGCTAAACAAGCTGATCTTGACATTATTGCATGGACACTAGAACGTTCAGGACCACTTGCTCAAGGTGGTGGTTGGTATTATAAAAGTGTCAGCGAAGGCATTAATAATGATGGCGACATGATGAATATGCTTGATGTATTAGCACAAGATGTTGGTGTTATTGGTGTTTTCAGTGATTGGCCAGCAACAGTGACCTATTATGCAAATTGCATGAATTTAAAATAGCGAAGAAGATTAATAGTGTTAACAATAACGTTGTTCTTAGCACTATTAATACAAAGTAGATTATAAAAAAGAGCTTTCGAGCTCTTTTATTTTTTCTGCTTTTAAAATAAGACATAAATGACTCATATACCTATTTAATGTGTAGACAGTAATGACCCAAATGATAACCTTTTAACTTTACGTTGCATTAACTGTTTGATTTAAAAGAATAATAAATATGGCATAAACTATGCAAATAGTTAATCAATTCCAACAATAGTAAAAATAAGGTTTGAATATGAAAATCAGCGTTAAAGGATTGTTAATCGTTAGTTCACTATTATTCCCTTCAATCACGATGGCAAGTGAATGCGCTAGTCGAGGTGTACTAGATGATAGATACTGTGATGAAGATATGGACTTAGTTGCCGACACCCCTAAAGATCCAAGTGACTGGAGTGATCCAAGTACGCTTGTCTTTACCTACACACCCGTAGAAGACCCTGCTCTTTATAAAGATGCATTTGCAGATTTTCAAACACATCTAAGTAAAGTCACAGGCAAACGTGTTATCTACTACACAGTACACTCAAACTCTGCACAAGTTGAAGCAATGCGTTCAGGCCGTCTGCACGTAGCTGGCTTCTCTACAGGTCCAACAGGTTACGCAGTCAACCTAGCCGGTTATGTACCTATTGCAGTAAAAGGGGATGAAAAAGGTTTTCACGGTTATAACCTGATCACGATTGTACGTAAAGATAGTGGCATTAACTCAATGGCTGATCTTAAAGGTAAAAAAGTAGCGCATACTTCGGCATCTTCAAACTCAGGTAACCTAGCTCCTCGAGCGCTTTTCCCTGCACAAGGTCTGGTGCCGGACGTAGATTACAAAGTCTTTTATTCAGGTAAGCATGACCAATCAATTCTTGGTGTATTCAATGGCGATTATGATGCTGCACCTGTTGCTTCCGATGTATACGATCGTATGGTGGACGCTGGCCGTGTAGATGGTTCGGTACTAAAAATTATCTACCGTAGTCCACGTTTCCCTACATCAGCTTTTGGTTACGCACATAACTTGAAACCAGAACTGGCTAAGAAAATCCAAGAAGCTTTTTATAGCTACCGCTTCACTGACGAAATGAGCGCATCATTCAAAGGTGCTGACCGTTTCGCGCCAATCACTTACAAAGATGAATGGGGTGTGATCCGTGATATCGCTCATGCAACAGGCACTGCATATACAAAAACAGGTCTGAAAAAATTGGCAGAAAAAGACGCAGCCAAGCGCGCTAAGAAAAAAGCCGCTGCGTTAGCGAAACTTGCCAAAACTCAGTAAGCACTTAATCGGTTAATAACTTAATCAGTTAGTTCATATCTCATAAATCAATCTAGTGAAAAATCTATGCCCTCTCGGGTAGGGCATAGATCATTCAAAAATTCGACAAGGAAGAAGCACTATGGCCGTAGCAAGCTATGACGGAATAAAGATCAATAACCTTTATCATGAATATGTGGCTGGAAAGCCAATTCTTAAAGGTATTAATATCGACATCGATAAACCAGGCATCATCGCTATTATTGGCCCTTCAGGTACGGGTAAAAGTACGCTACTTCGCTGTATTAATCGTCTTAATGATCCCAGTAAAGGTGAAATTATTTTTGAAGGTGTAGACCTTACTCAACTAAAAGGTCAGGCGTTACGTAAACAGCGCCGCCATATCGGTATGGTTTTCCAAGAATATAACCTTGTTGAAAGGTTAACCGTGATTGAGAATGTACTTAGTGGCCGTCTTGGTTATATGACTGCTTGGAATGCTTGGCGGAGACATTATTCTCAAAAAGATCTTAACAAAGCCTTTGAATTATTAGATTTTGTTGGACTATCTGACTTTTCAAATCAACGTGCAGATAGCTTGTCAGGTGGACAGAGACAACGTGTAGGTATCGCTCGAGCAATTATGCAAGACCCATACATTTTACTTGCTGATGAACCAACATCATCACTCGATCCGAAAACGGCCGTTGAAATTATGGAGTTAATGGAGGCCTTTGCACAACAAAAAAATATTCCGGTATTGGTTAACATGCATGACGTGAATTTAGCCAAACGGTATGCGAAACGCATTATCGGTATGTGTCATGGTAAAGTCCATTATGATGGTAGTCCCGAAGGTATTACAGAAGAAGATCTTAACGTTATTTATGGAGGCGAATCATGGTTGGATTAACACCAAATACGTCACCAAATAGAGAAAATCCATTTAAAGTATCGTGGACAAATAGGTTAATTATCGCGGCCATTATTGGTTATCTGTTTTATAGCCTATCAACATTAGGATTGACTTTCGAACGGTTAATTTTAGGTTTGAGTGAAAGCGAACGTTTACTTTCTCGTATGTTTCCACCTAATTTTTCACGCTCTGGTTTATTATTCAGTGGTTTACTGGAAAGTTTACAAATTGCAATTATCTCAAGTTTATTTGGTATTTTGATTTCGCTTTTCCTTGGACTGATGGCTGCGCGTAACATGATGCCCGCAATCGTTTCAACACCTGTTCGTGGCTTTATCGCATTATGCCGCTCTTTTCATCCTGTGATCATTGCGATTCTATTTGTAAAAGCGGTTGGTTTTGGGGCTCTAGCAGGGATTTTAACCTTGGTATTCGCTTCAATTGGTTTTATTGCCAAACTGTTTGCAGAAGCGATTGAAGAAATTTCGTTTAAATCCGTTGAAGCTATTCGAGCCACTGGTGCCAGCTTTTCCTGTGTGGTCTTATATGCAGTCATGCCTCAAGTTTTTACTCGTTTTATTGGTTTTGCGAGCTATCAACTCGATTCAAATCTACGTAACTCCACTATGGTGGGGATTGTAGGTGCTGGTGGCCTAGGTGGTACATTATTCTCTGCTTTCCAACGCTTTGATTATGATTTTGTCTCCGCTATTTTGATCACCATTATTGCGCTTATTTTAGTTGGTGAATTTCTTTCCAATATTGTTAGGAGGGTTTTCTAATGACAGCTGCACATATCAATAATAAGTCTCATGTAGAAAATGTATCCCAAGTTGATAATATGTCTCAAATTGATAAAGAGTGGCAACGCTTTACGCCAAGCGAACGTATTACCCGTTTTGCCATTTATTTATGTTTAGTTTCGGCAATCGTGTGGTCATGGCAAACCGTTGAGGTTATTCCGGAATTTCTTTATGATGCTCCCGCTCAGTTTGCCGATATGTTTGAACGTATGATGCCATTGGATTATGCTTTTTATCCTGAGTCTATTCATGAAGCCATGATTGAAACATTGAACATTGCAACATTGGGTACCTTATTTACACTCATTTTTGCGATACCATTAGCACTGCTTAATGCGCCGAATATAACACCGAACAAAACGTTAAACTGGATTGCTCAAGTATTCTTGGTATCGTCTCGTTCGGTCAATTCACTAGTTTGGGCATTGCTGTTTATTGCACTGTTTGGTCCTGGCCTTTTGGCTGGTATCATGGCAATCGCCATTCGTAGTATTGGTTTTGTGGGTAAACTTTTAGCTGAAGCTCTTGCAGAAGTGAATGTCGGACCTGTTGAAGCTCTAAGAGCAACGGGTGCATCATGGATGAGTATTCTACTTAAAGGTTACTGGCCACAAGTAATGCCAGCGTTCTACTCTATTGTTCTATTCCGTTGGGACATTAATGTCCGTGAATCTGCGGTATTAGGTCTGGTGGGTGCTGGTGGCATTGGGGTTATTTTAAATGATGCGCAGAATTTATTTGAATGGCAAAAAGTAGCTATGGTACTGGTAAGTATTTTTACTGTGGTGATCGTCGCCGAAGCTGTAGTCATCCATATTCGAAATAAGCTTATTTAATCACTATTAATTATCTTTGATGGGTTAAGGCATTAAAACGGCTTTATAAGCTGTTTTAATGCTCACTTAGATATCACCCTGATTCGCATTCAGATTTTTTCTTTAAGCGTTCGCGTTTATATCAATCCCTGTTCGTTCAACGATTTCAGTTTCAAAACCATCAATACTTTGCTGATTTTTCTTCACCCAGTATTTTTCAATACCCTCTTTACCTTGACGAGTAGACCAGTTAGCTAAGTCATCGCGATCTTCATTATAATTGAAGTAAGGTACAGACTTGCCACAAGATGATTGAACCATTTCGATATCTAAAATAAATATTTGTCGGGCCGCAACACTGTGTGGAAATAGCGCGCTGTATTTATCCCATTCAGGATCTTTTTGATGGATTACTTTTGCATTACCATAAGCGCGAAGGATCAAAGGTGCCCCTTCAAAAGCACAAAACATGACTGTCATTCGTGGGTTAATGAGCACGTGAGAAGCTGACTCATTACCGCTGCCCGTCAGGTTAAGCCAAGCAATGGTGTTTGTATCGATTACACGAAGGGAATCTCCACCTTTAGGTGAAAGGTTTACATTGCCAGTATCAGCTGCAGTGCCGACAAAATAAAGGCGCTGCTTGCCAATAAACTCAATATGTTGTTCTGTTAATGCCGAAAATTGTTTCCCCATGCCACATTCCCTCGTGATTTGTATTTATGTTGAATAATGTATGTTGTCTATTATTATGATTTGACTCTATATATTTGTAACATGCCTAAACCGTAACAACTACCAATCACTACAAAGATTAATGACGATATAATCATAAATGTGATCATATGGGGAATTGGTCTGTTATATTTCAATGCTATTCACGTAATCTAGTCGTGATTAACAGCTGAAGTTAAATGGATAGAATCACCAAAGATATCTGTCAGAAATACAATTAAAAAATGAAATTAATTTAATAACAGCGTCGTCGAATATATCTCCGTCACCCCCCAAAGTTAAACTTAAGCTAGTGATTCGCTAATTTTAAATGACTGATTTAACCTAGTAAATTAAAGCTAAGTACTGATAGTGACAATACTTATTTCCTGCCGACTTATGTTTAATTTGACACATAAGTATAACGTTTTTATTACGATTCCTTTATCTTATTGACTTAAAACAAAATAATAAATTACATTGTTCATCTGGCTTAGCGATGGCATTTTTGAATGTTAAATTAATTCCTTTTATTTTTTTGATAAAAGTATATTGAGCTAAGTATATTGAATCTGAGATTGACCGCAAAGGATAGACATGACAAGTAATAATTTTGGGAATATAAAGCAATATCGCTGTTTTCCACCTGCTATTAATGCTGTACCTGAGGGTGATTACCCTGCTTGGTTTATACCTTGGTCAACTCAATTTGAAATGGAAAAATGCATTCTAGATGATGCGCAAAAAAATGCTTTGTCACGATTAGTACCGTTATTATTATGCGGGGAACAATCTGCACAATTTGTTTTTGGGGAAGAAATTGTTCGGATTGAGCAAGATGACTTTAAGCTTTGTAGTGCAGATTTAATTACAATACAAAAAGATGAGAATGCACATGAAGAAGCATTACAAATGTTAGTGTCGTTTTTACCTACACCAAAAGATGCATTAAAAATAAAGCGAAAAGCGCAATTATTTTATACCAAGATAGGGCAGGCGGCGTCTGTAGTGGAGCACTTTGCCACTATCCGCAGCCTCGATGGTTATGTTGCATTGATCATGACCGCGATGTCTCGTTCCAACCTAGGTGCATCACATATTATAAGTCAGCTTTTTTCTTTCATAAAACACGATGAATCTCGTCACGTTAGTTTAGCGCGAAAACATATTATTTTATTGGGCGGTGACCCAAGTATTAATAAAGATAATATAAATGTTTTAAGGAAAAACCTAGTTAATTTATTAAAAACAGAGCAAGCATCATTTGAAGTGTTAGGAGTTGATAGCCGTAAATTATTTTCACAAATAGATCCTCAAAATACTTGAGATATATTAAAGGAACAAATTAGTTATGACGGTTTTTTTTAATGAGCATCGAGTGAAACTATTAGGCTCTGGGTCTACTTTACCCGGACCTGCAATTGATAATCAGGCTTTGGATGTATTATTAAAAAATACAATGGGTGAACGTACTGCGAGAAAAGCACAAAAAATAAGTCAGTATTTTGGTATTACAAGTCGCCATTGGGCGCGTGGTTCGCAACATGCAACAATTAACAACTCTAATATAGGGTTAGAAATAGGTATTGAAAGCATCAACAAAGCCTTACTATCTGCAAATCGGTCACACAAAAATAATGAAATCGAAACCCTCGATTATCTTATCGGTCATACTACGAGCCCGCATACATTATTACCGCCTAACATTGCTTGGATAGCTGATGCATTAGGGCATGAAGGTCCTTATATGGAATTTCGTCAAGCATGCTGTGGATTTGCAAATGCGTTGCAGACCGCAGCAGCTTTGCTATCGAGTCAAACTGAACTTAACTCCGTTGGCATTCTTGGCAGTGAAGTCGGTTCCTTGTATGTTGATTTTACTCAATCATTTTTAGATCAAGAACAATTAATTAATTGTATGCAAATGGGGGATGGCGCTGGTTCTGTCATATTAGGAAAAGATGATGGCAGTCAAAGCCAGATTATCAGCGATATATACTTAGGACATATTGGAAATGGCAAGCAGCCCGGCTTTGGTATTCGTGGTGGTGGCGCGAGTCATATTCGCTGTGAAAATGATTTTCCTCATTTCTTTCATCATGCTAAAGATGTGAAAGCACAAGGTGCTGAATTATTTAAAAATGGCTTAACAGCAATGTTAGACCGAGGTTATAAAATTACTGACTTTGATTTTATTTTACCACATCAAGTTAATGGTCATTTAGCTAAAATGTTTGCTGATGAGCTCGGTTTAGATCCAAATAAAATTATTGTAGACGCAGATAAATTAGGTAATTTAGGCTCCGCTGCTATTTGGGTAAGTTTAGATAAATTAAGACGTTCTAATATTTTAAAGCCAGGTCATAAAGTGTTAGTGCTAGGTGCTGAAGCCACCAAATATATTTATGGTGGCTTTGTCTATCATCACTAATCGTAAGCAAAATAGGCAGTGATAAAACCGTTATGTGATGATGCCATATTAACAATTATCACCAAGCATATTAGAGTTTGCCATCTCTAAATTGTTAGAATGTGACATTACTATATTGCACTTATGGGGGGTCTACAGGTGTGATGCTCGTAAGATAATATATGTTAAATATAGCTAGTCGCTTTTAGACCAAAGTAACACCTGACATTGAGTTATGCCTATTTGGGAACTAAATATGGGGTTTGGCATTTTTATTAATTAACTTAATACCTAAAACTTGGTATAAGGTTCTTTTTTTATGGATTTTTAGTTATGAAATTTAAGTTTGCGTGTTTATCTGTTTTTGTTACAAGTTTTATTGCAACACCTTCACTTTCTTCTGTTTTACAAGGAGAGATGGATGGTGGTTATGATCTCCCTTATTTATGGGATAGCTATGCAGGATATAGTAATACGGATTGGATGGCTGCAATTGGAAATGAAAAAAGATTGAGTGAAATCTCTATGCCGGGCACACATAATTCATTGTCGTTATATGGTGGAGATGTTCCTGCAACACAAACATTGAGTATTGCTGAGCAACTTGATATGGGGATCCGATATATAGATGCGAGATTCAAATATCGAGACAGTGATCTGATTGCTTATCATGGAATAATATCTCAATATCAAACGTTTGATGACTTTATTTCAATAGTATCTCAATTTTTAAATGCTAACCCAACAGAAACAATAATTATTAGAGTTCAGAACGAAGGTGGAGCTAAAGAATATCAACATGATTTTTATCAAAAGTTTAAAGAAATCTTGGCTAAATATAAACACAATAATGCAATACCATACTCAAACAATCCTACTTTAGGAGATATAAGGGGGAAGTTTGTATTTATTCGTGACTTTAATATTTTTGGTGGCCGAATTGGTATCGAACGTGCTTCTTTGCATATACAAGATAACTATAAATTAGTAACAAATTGGGACTTATATTCGAAATGGGAAAGAGTTAAATCACATTTTTACTCAATAAACAGTAAGCAAGTATCATTAAACTATTTGTCAGGTTCTGTAGGTTCTTTTCCCTATTTTGTTGCAAGCGGAAAGTCAAGTCCTAGCTCACATGCACCTCAGTTGTGGACTGGAGTATCGACAGTCGATGCAAATCAATATCGAGATTTCCCTCGCACTGCATGTATTGAGCAGCTATGTAGTGTTAATTTTGCAGGGATAAATCAATTAACAGAAAAATGGATTAAAGAGAATAAATTTTTAAGTAATCTAGGAATCGTCGCTATGGATTTCCCTGGAGGGGGAATAGTAGATACTATTATACAATATAATTCTTCAAATAAACATTCTCTTGTTGTTTATGAAGATGTTAATCAAAATGGGGATAGTCTTGTTATTAATTCTGATATTCCATTTTTAGGTAATATGAACGATCAAATGTCTTCATGGGTTATTCCATACAATTGGGAAGTTCGATTTTATGAACATGAAAACTACCAAGGTCGTTATTACACAAGAAAAACGGGTAAAGGAAATACAGATGAATTTAATGATATAATTAGTTCGATAAAGATTTTAAAAAAATAAATTTAATTATGGTTTATTTGTAATATATAGTCACGTGCACATGATATTAATGATGTTAAATAGTATTGAACATCATTAATGTTTAACACGTCCCACCAAATAGTATCAATCTAAATTCTTTGTTAGAACCTTGTTTTTACACTTTAATTGTTTTTATGTGCGGAAAGCTTATTTATTGTGATGGTAATCTAAATTTGATGTTTGATTTTAAATTAATTTAATGAACTCTGATAGAGTCAAAAATAACAATTCAAATAGGTAGGTATAATAATGAATAATATTTTTAAATTTAATATCATCATTTCTTTATTTAGTTTTACTTTCTATAGTTTAGCTGGAACTAGTACTAACTCGCTTCCTCCAACTTATGATCTTTCTAACGCAAAAGAACTTAATTATGCGTATTACTCGAAAATGTCGAAGACAGGTTCATATATCATTGAAGCACCATTTAAAGCAAAAAATGATTATTGCTATACTAGCAATGATAAACTTGAACTACAAACTAGATATGGCATAGGATATGCCCTATCTAGGGTTCTTTGTAAAGACAACGTTATATTAGAAGCAAATGATAATAAATATAAAATATCAGCTTTTGTGGCAATGAATAAAGTACTAGACCTTCATTTCGAACTTTGGGGAGAAGATTTATTTCAAGGGAAAGCAAAAATTTATCATGAAGATAACTTGTCAGTAAATAGTTCGTATGTCTATCAAAGTGATGCGTTTTATATTAGAACTAATGAAAATGGCGCTTACGGCAGTGCATATATCGATATAACAGTAATGGCTCATGAAGCTGGTCACAAATTCACAAAAAGTTTACTACTTAACGACGGTTCTATTTTTTATGAGTCAGTTAAGGAAGGTATCGCTGATTTGTATGCAATTGTCATTCATAATAATTACCTCGAAAAATATCAAGGCAATACTGATGAAAATATTTCTTGGCTTATTGCTTTAGGTGGAACTCCTGATTCTAAATCAGGAGCAATTAGAGATGTAAGTAATCCTATCTATGACATACCAAGCTCTAATGTTGACAATATATCAAAAATATCAAAAAATAACTCGGCATATCAGAACTCAGCAGTGTTTAGAAGTTTATTTCACCAGATGTCATTAAAAATAAATAATAATATAAATTATCAGAGTAAAAACACTATATTATTTAATTTGTTTAATGCTTTCAAGGCTGCGTCAATAAAATTATCTTCAAATACAAATGCAAACGACTTTATTCATATTTTAATTGACGAAATGTCAAAAAGTGAATATTCACATATTGATTTTTTACCTATCTATAAAAGTTTTGGTTGGGATGTATAATCCATTTTTGCAGAATATAATATAAAACTACTATCATTCATGAATTTATTTTAAATAAGGAAAGTAAATGGATTTTTTTCAAAAAAAAACGATAATAATTGGAATTTTAATAGCTAGCTCAATTTCTTTTTATTCAAACGCTAAAATTGATAATCGAATAATAAATGGGTATGAAACCAATTCTTCTTTTGAGTTTCTAGCTTATATAGAAAAAGATAATAATTATCGTTGTGGCGGCACCTTTCTTGATGAAAGCCATATTGTAACCGCTGCTCACTGTGTTACAGAAGATAATACGAAGAATACACCTATAGATGTAAACAGATTAAAAGTCTACTTTGGTAGCAATAGTATAGACAAAATGAAAAATACTTTGGGGTTGGTTAGAGGTGTAGACTTGATCACAATACATAATGAATATGACAATCGATTTGGTAGTAATTACCCTAACGATATTGCAATAATAAAATTAAATGCTCCAGTCAAAAGCATAAAAAAAGCAAAGTTACTTGATAATCAAGAATTAAGAGACGCCTTTGAAATCGACCTGAAAAATAGCCTAACCTTAGATAAAAGTTCATTCAATATAGCTAACCCAAATATGATAGCGATAGGCTGGGGTAAAACTGAAAATGGTCAAGTCTCTGAACATTTAAGGCAAACTTACTTATTATCCATCTCAGCCGAAGTATGTAAGTTAAGTCATCCAAATAATGTTCCTAGTTCTAAGGGTTATTTCTGCTCTGATACTTTTAGAGTAGGTCTACCTACAGATACATGTGGAGGAGACTCTGGTAGCCCTATTTTATGGAACTATAAAAATAAAACATATATTGTAGGTTTAGTTTCTTACGGTAGTAATAAATGTGACGCTTCATTTTCTGTTTACACTAAAACTGACGACTATATGAACTTCATCAATTCCAATAGCGATAACCCAACATCGATACTTGAAAGTAGCGATGACTATGTAATCCCTAAATTTTATAATGAGGAGAAAAGCACTACATCTCAAAATACAAAAATAGTCTTTTATAATGGGGCATGGACAACTGTTACAGGAACAGTTAATTACACATATAATGGAAAGAGAGTAACTCAATCTCAGAATGGTTGGTTTCTAGGGTATACAGATTTTAACCTTCCTAAAGGTACTAAAGATGTAGTGTTCATACTGAGCAGAGGAAATATTGAATTTTTTGTTAAGCGATATCAGATAGAAGACTTAGAAGCGAAAGGTCAAGTTGGAGTTTCAGCTTACGGGAATGTAGGCCATACTTGGGCGGCTGAAGACTTTTAACTCGTTCCACCACCTAATTCACACTAAGAGTCTTGTCAGGGCTTTGTCGCAGCGCTCAACAAATCATCAATTAGGCAATGCCAGCAGGGTCGGTTATTATTTTAATCGACCTTTCATATCAGTATGATTTAACAAATGCCTTACAAATACAACCAAACTAAGCAGC
>Ga0209291_1000929_pt1 | contig 27448 bp, 14 predicted proteins | sample GOMGulsemesocosm_FD_184633 | JGI IMG/M metagenome (GOLD analysis project Ga0209291, IMG submission 184633) | Methane-oxidizing microbial communities from mesocosms in the Gulf of Mexico - GOM9B Gulf of Mexico (SPAdes) (version 2) | ecosystem: Environmental > Aquatic > Marine > Cold seeps...
TATTGACATTTGAAGCATCTCGTCATGATTCTGTTGTATCTAGAAATCTTACTTTTAAAACAGTTGATGATAATACATGAAAAACAATATTTAAAATAAAATAAATATACATATTTAAATAAAAAAAACACCTTAAAGGTGTTTTTTTATATTTTATATTGCACACTTATATGTTACTTTTAACATTTGCTAAATTATAAATGATTTGTATGTACTAGAAATCTTAGTTTTAAAACAGTTGATAATAACAAATAAAAAAACATTTAAACTATACAAATTTTTTTAAAAATTAAAAAATAAATCTGATAGCGTATAATTAGTAAAAATGAAATTGGACTTAAAAAATGAAAAATAAATCTTGAAAACTATATTTAACTAAATTTTTAGCAATATTTTTAATATTTGCTACTTTATTTATTGCTACTTCAACATCTACCAAACACAATATACAAAATAAAAATATATCAAATTACAACCAATCTTTAAATAACGATGCAAAAGTAAACATTGATGAAAAATCTAAAAAACGTGTGGGAGGAAACACAATTACTTTTTCTGTAAAAATTGTAACAACACCAACAACAATCGAAAAAATTCAAAGTGTTTATATATTTCAAAAAGAAGGTGATGCTCCTACTCAATATATTAAGGCAACAATAAAAGACAAGGATGATGCAACAACAAATAAAGCATTTACTATTATCCTTGACTCACTTGATGTGGAACATATTTATGAAAATTATATTATTGAATTTTCGTATGGAGTTAATAAAGAAGCAAAAACACTTATGCCTACATTTAGTATTCCTAAAGTAGAAGTGAACATAAGTGCCCCTATTCAAAAAAATCAAAATACAATTACTATGTCTATGGAAATAAAAACTCCTTGAGCAGAAACACCATATCAAATTTCTGACAAATCAAACAATTTTTATATGCTAAATGGATCTTATGAGCTTAAAGCACATATAATTGGCGACACAGAAGGTAAAGCAGAAACGAACAAAAAATTTTCTTTTGAAATAACAAATTTAGCACAAAAAAGATATTCAGAAACTAAAATGGTTGTACATTATGGAGCAAATAGTCCTTATGGTGAATCTATCGTAACCGCAAATGTGGAACCTTTCGATATAAAAAAAATAGTAATAAATACAGGAGATTTTAAACAAATTAACGAAAACTCTGCTACTTTTAATTTTAAAACCATAGCCACTTGAATTAATAATAATGTTATAGAAGACATATCTATCTCTAAGACAATTGAAGATGAAAAAAAATTTATTAAACTTTCTTATGACGAAACTGAAGCAAACATTAATAAAAGTTTTGTTATTACACTTCAAGAATTAAAAACAAACAAATTATATAAAGGTTATGAAATATATATTAAATATCATGATATGGATTCAAATATTTCTTCTGCATCTGCTACCCTCCCTGATTTTGAAATTTATGATGCAAAAATAAACGAAGTAGGCTTTAAACAAACGGGCGAAAATGAAGGAACTATTTCAATTAAAGTTACAAATATAAGTGATAATATACCCAAACCAATAAAATATGTCCGTATTTACAAAGGTAATAAAAATTTAAACACATCTTTTAGTCCAGATGCAACAACAGAAGATATATTTGAAGTAAAAATTAATAATTTAGATCCTAAAGAAAATTATTATGATTATATGATTGATGTAAAATATGATGAATCTGAGTTTAATCAAAAAGAAGCTTGAACCAAATTAAAAACATTTAATATTCAAGATTTTGATATTGTCACTAGCAAAATGTATGTATCTGAAGTTGGCAAAGCTAATTTTAAAATAGAATTAATGACTAAAGGACAAAGCAGTAATAATTTAATTATTACAGGACTAACAATATGACCAAGCGACGCTGACGAAAGCGCTAAAATAGTTAAACCAAATAAAATTGAATTCGATACTTGAAAAGATATAACTATCTCTAATTTAAAACCTGGAAAACATAAAGGATGAAAAATAATAGTAAATTATAATAATAACGAATCTAACAATTCAATGTCTAAAACAGTCACAATAAATGATTTTGAAACACTAAGCCCTCCATCTCCAAATCATAAATACAAAAATAGTATATTTGTATTAGGAATAATATCAATTATCTTTTCAGTAACAGTTATTATAATTCTTTTAGGAATGTTGGCCAATAAACTAAAAATTAAAAAAGTTAAAAAATAAATATATTTACTTTTCGTCTTATGTGTAAAATAATTTTTTATATTTTAATAAAAACATAGGACATTATTTATGAATATAAAACTATACAACTTATTATAAAAAATAAAAAATAAATTTGATAGCGTATAATCATTAAAAATGAAATTGGACTTTAAAAATGAAAAATAAATCTTGAAAACTATATTTAACTAAATTTTTAGCGATATTTTTAATATTTGCAACTTTATTTATTGCTGTTTCATCATCTACTAAACACAACATAGAAAATAAAAATACATCTAATTATAATTACTCTTTAAATAAACACGAAAAAATAATTGTTAAAGATTTTAAACGTGTTGGTGGAGAAGCAGCTAATTTTTCTGTAACCGTTGAAACATCAACCCCAGCAGTTAAAGAGGACATTAAAAATGTTTGCATATTTGATGTTTTTAATCAAGATAAAAATATCTCAACAACAATACAAACTAAAAACCCAAAAACAAATGCAGAATTTATTATTTTACTTGTTTCACTTGATGAAGACTTTAATTATAAAGATTATGAAATTAAAGTTTTATATGGTGAAAAGGGCGACAAAAAAGCACAAGCATCTATGCCTCAATTCATTATTGCTAAAGAGGAAGTTAACATAAGCACCCCTATTCAAAAAAGTCAAAATAAAATTATTATGACAATGGAAATTAAAACTCCTTGAACAGACACACCATATAAAATATCTGACGATGAAAAATCTTTTTTTATGATATCAGAACATAGATATTTAACTAAATATAAAGGACATATACTTGATAAATCAAAAGCAAAAACAAACAGCCAATTCACTTTTGAAATAACCGGTGTAACTCCAGAAAGATACTTAAAAGCTAAAATGTATGTATCATACGGAGATAAAAAAGGACCATGCGGGGGTGTGATAGTCGCAAATGTGCTTCCTTTTAATACACAAGAATTAAAAATAAACGCATCAAATTTTAAACAAATTAGTAAGAATGCTGCTACTTTCAATATTGAAACTATCGCTCCTTGAATTAAAGATGAAAAAATAATAACATATATAAAAGTTTCTAAATGAAGTAAAAGTGAACATAAATGAGAATCTATTAACATTGATTATGTAGACATTAACGCAAATGTTAATAAAAGTTTCATCCTTACACTTAAAGATCTAGAAATAAACAGATTATATAATGGTTTCAGAATAGAGATTCAATATAAAGATGAAGATTCAAATACTTCAACCAATACAGCTACCCTCCCTGATTTTCAAATTTATGATGCAGTAATAAAAACAGAAGGTTTAAAACAGACAGGAGAAAAAGAGGAAACTCTTTCATTAAAAGTAACAAATATATATGATGGTTTATTAAAAGAAAAAATATTAGGTGTCCGTATTTCCAAAAACAACCAACCTTTAGACACAACTTTTAATGAACATGCAAACACTGATGAAATATTTAAAGTAAAAATTAATAACTTAGATTCCCAAAAAAATTATACTAATTATATTATTACTGTATCATATGGAAAAGATGGTGCTGAAGAATTTATTTCAACAAAATTAAACCCATTTAATATTCAAGATTTTGATATTTTCACTAGCAAAATGTATGTCTCTGAAGTTGGAAAAGCTAAATTTAAAATAGATTTAAAAACTAAAGGAGAAAGTAATCATAATTTAATTATTAATGGAATAGCGATATGACCAAGCGCCGCTGACGGGGACGCTATAATAGTTAAACCAACTAAAATTACATTTGATAATTGGGAAGATATCACTATTTCTAATTTAAAACCAGGAATACATAAAGGATGAACATTATCGATAAATTATAATCTAAATATAAATGGTTCAAATAAATTAATAACTAAAACATCTACACTAAATGATTTTACAACGACGTCACTTCCCTCTCCAAATAATAATTCTTACACTACTATATTTATATTTGAAATAATATCAATTATATTTTTAGTAATGATTTTAACAACTCTTTTATGAATATTAAAAAATAAAATAAAAAATAAAAAAACACCATAAGGTGTTTTTTTATTAATTTAATATTCCTTATTTTTTATAATATTCTGGAGTATCAAAATAAAATGTTTTTTTAAATGTTCCAGATACAATAGATTCATCATAACTCGTTATGCTAAATCTAACTTCATCACCTTTTTGCATTATTTGAGAATATAAATTACCATAACCAATAGATATTACAGATATATCATATCCTTGTCCTATAAGTTCTTTTTTAAGTTCCATACCAATATAATATGATGATATAATAAATGGACTTCCTTCACGCCCGTGGGTAAACCCAATAATTTTTGACATATTTGGAATAAAGTTAGATAATTTTTTTCCATGCATCATGTGTGCATAAAAAAAGTCTATAAAGCTACCTTTAGATACAGAAGAATTTAATGTATTAATTGTAAAAATAATCATTGAACCATCTGTTAGTATTGTATCTTCATTTATATGCAAAAAATCAACCTTAAAATCAGAATCTTTTGCATTATTTCAAGATAAATTTGCATTAATTTGTGTTACGGTTTGTTTTAAGATTTCTTTAGTAAGATCAGATTTTACTTTACGAAATTCTGTATTTAGTTTATATTTGGAAGTAACATTTTTTAGAGCATTTTTATCCATTTTTAAATTATATAAATCAAATATTTTGTTATTTTTATCTGTTTTTATATAAAGATTTGTTTGATTTTTTAAATTTTGGTTTTTACTATTTGTAATATTTTGTGAAGCTTGCATTATGAAAACCATAAACAATGAAATCATCATAATTAAAAATATAATTACTTTTTTAATTTTTTTATTTTTCATATTTTCCTTACTTAATTTATTTATATATATTAAAAGTTATATTCTGTAATAATAAAAAAAGTATAAAAACACTATTTTTAGTATATACCATATTTAAATTACAAACAAACTTGAAATTAACTCTATAAAATACTATTCTATAAAGTAACTTAATAATAAGATGTTCATTAGTAATTGTTTTTTTATTAATTAAGTAATTTTAAGCTTAAATAAAAACATCATTAAAGATGTTTTTTTTCTATATTATTTTTTTAATAAACTCATTTCTACATTATCATTTTCATAATTTTTAATACCTTTAAATGTTTTACTATCCCGAAAATGTCATATTGTAATTCCATTAGATAATGTATTATTAATAATTTTCTTTAATTCTTGTGAAAGTTTAATTTGAATATTTTCAAAAACTTCTGGTGCCTTAACAAAATTAAAATAATAACGAGAATTTATAACTGTATTAATATCATATAAACCAGACGCAAAATTTACACCAAATTGCATAAAATGTGTTTGAATTTGTTTCTTAGCATCATATGGAAGTTCATAGTAAACTAATTTAACATCTAAATCAGACAAGGTAATATCTCCATTAATTTTACCACCATTAGAATTTAGTTTATTTGGTGTATTTTTAAGATCTTGAATTCTAGCTAATCTTTGTTTTGCACGTGCAGAAGATCTATCAAATCCAAATAAACCACCAAATAGAGCTCCTACACCTGCGCCTATAAGACCACCAATTAAACCTGCAATAGGACCACCAAGACTTGCAAGGCCAAGCCCAAACATTGCTCCTTCTTCGGCCCCGTTTGCACTACTAGATGCTGTTGATCATACTATATCCCTATTGTCGTTGTGATTGGCCTCTGATCTATGTTGACTTATATATTCTTTATATGCATTACTATCAGTAGTTACTACATAATTATTCACATTATCATATCAAAGTTTATTTTCTGCTATTAAACCACCATATATAGATAAATCCTTTTTAAAATCTTCTGACTTGGTATTTTCCATCCCATGATTTCCATTAACGCCAAATATTTCTCTTCATAAATCAGGTTGGAATGTTGTTCCTTTTCTAAAAATTATTTGTGAACTGTAATTATTATCCATAAGTAAATATTCTCTTTTAAATTCATACTCTCCCATACTCATAGATAGTGCTTTTATTTTTGAATATTTAGAATAATAAGATTTAACTTCATAATCAAGATTACATTTATTTTTTTCACTTGGAACAAAATCATTAAAAGGTCCTTTTCAAATATCTACTTTTGATACAATCCCATCCGGCTTAGTTTTTTCACCATCATAACCAAATAATTTAACTCCGTAAGGATTAAGAATAACTGCTTGTACTTTTTCATTATACGAATTTGTTGTTGTATGCAGAACTAAGTTTATTTGTCCATGATTAATATCTTCTTTTGAAGGCGCTGTTACAAAATCTTTACTTTCCATATATAATTTATCAATTTTTTCTTTAAAAATAATTTCTATAACTCTTTCATCATTTTCAATAGAATTAATTTTACAACTAATTTCAAAATTAAAATTAGTTTTATCTTTATTACTTCAACCTATCATATTCATAAAAGAATTTGTTGAAGTAATTGTACAAGATGATTGAACTATTTGAGTTGATTCTTGTAGCTTGTCATAAAAATAATCCATATCAGCTAAATTATAAACATCATATCCTGAATGATCACTTTTAGCTATATGAAATTTAATATTAAATTTATTCACTACATCAGGAACTTTTTTATCAATATATTTTTTTATAGATGGAAAATCATATACATAATATGTTCCACTATGGTCGTTAAATTTCATTAATTTATTCGCTCATGATAATCCATCAATTTTATTGACAGATCAGCAAAGAATTGATTGCATATTATTTAATCCTATATTTAACATTCTTTTTTCTTCGTCAGTTAAATTATTAGCATACAAATGTGAATAATCATATTCCAAATTTAAGCCAGCATATGGGATAAAGTTTCCATCATTAATAGAACTATCGAAAGGCTCACTTGTTATATTAGGACTTGCTAAATCAAAATTAGGATAATATTTTGTTAAGCCATCTATTTGCACTTTTTTAAATCTATCAAAATGCGCATTATCAATTGTTATTTTATTATGATCAAACATATTTTTTATATCGTATGTAAAAAATATATCTAGATTTAATTTAAATTTATATGTATTATCTTTATTTAAAGTCACAGAAACAACTTTTCAAAATTTAAATTTTGTTTCATTATTTGATTCATTATTATTTTTAGTGATTAAAAAATTAATATTAAAAATATCACTTTCTTTATATTTTAATTTTTGAGAGTTTTTATTTATTTTTTCTAAATCAACATCTACCTCTCCTTCTTCTGAAGTTATCGCTATTTCTTTATCAATAGTAAAACAAGGGTCATTTATTGATTCTTTATATTTGAAAGCTTTATTTTTAAAAAAATACTCACCAATAAATTTTTCTTTATCATCTTCATTATCAAAACTTAATATGTGTCTGTATGCTTTTATTAATTTCGAATTTTTAACAGCTCCTCACATAGAATTTTTAAGTGGAATTAATATTTGATTCATAATTTTTCCTTTCTTTAACCTTAGATTAAATTCATTTCCACATTATCATAGTCATAATTTTTTATACCTGGAAATTTCTCTATATCTCTAACATGCCAAATTGTCACACCGATCTCTATCGTTAGACTAATTATGTTTTTAATATCTTCAGAAACTACTATTTTTAAATTTTCAAATACTTCTGGAGCTTTAATAAAATTAAAATAATAACGAGAATTTATTACAGAATTAAAATTAAACAAGCCTATTCCATACTCTACACCATATTTCATAAAATGATTTCTTAATTGTTTTTTAGGTTCGCTTGGTAATTCATAATAAACTATTTTAGCTTCTAAATTAGAAACTGCTAAATCTCCATTTATTTTTGATCCATTAGAATTTAATTTGTTAGGGGTATTTACTAAATCACTTATTTTGCTTATTTGGCTCTCTAAAGCTGCTGCAGAATTTTCTACTGCAAAAACACTATCTGTAATTCCGGTAGCCTTTAAAAACAACGCCATAGAAGGGACAGAAGAAACCCCAGAAAGAACACTGTGCATTGTTGATGTATTATGTAAAACTTGGCTGTTTAATTGAGCTTTATTTCTACTTAAATAAGTTTTAAAAGTATCATGTTCTGATGGTAATACATAATTAGAAATATTATCATATCAAAGTTTATTTTCAATTAGATCATATCCATAAATATTTTGATCTCAACTATATGGATCAATATTTGGATCATGTTCTTCATAGTTGCCATTAACCCCAAATATTTCTCTTTCTAATTCAGGTTGGAAAGTATTTGATTTTCGCATCATGATTCTTAAATCGTGATTTTTACTATTGAACGGAATTAAATATTCTCTTTTAAATTCATAAATATTATTGCTCATAGTTAAAATTTGAATTTTTGAATATTTTGATAAGTATGATTTTGTTTCAAATGCTAGATTAGTTTTTTTACCTATTCCAGGTAAAAAATTTTCACAATCTCCTGTCCAAACATTTCATTTAGCAACTATGCCATTAGGTTTATCTTTTGTTTTATCATATCCAAAAACTTTTATTTCGTAAGGATTCACCATTAAATTTTTAGATTCATTTTTTGCGTCTTTAATTGTAACGAAATTAAATTTACCATCATTTATATTTTGCATAATATTACTTTCACTTACAAAAGTAATAGTTACATTTCTTTTATTATTTTCTGGATTAATATTTTTATCTATTTCACATTTTATTCTAAAATTTATTTTTTTATTATCTGCATAACCAATCATATTGTTAAACGCATTTGTTGCAGTAATAGTTGTTGCCATAGGAATAATTTTAGAATCATTGTCACCAAATTTTTCATAAAAATCATCCATTCCTGCTATATTAAAAGTTTTACCTGCAGCTTTCACTTTAATACTAAAATGTTTTTTAATTCCATAATCATTTTCATCTTTATAATCCTTAAAAAATGGGAAATCATAAACATAATAAGCTGTAGGATGACTATTAAGAGTCATTTTTTGATAATTATCATCTTTTTTTATAGCAAAAGGATCTGTGCCTAATGGTTCAGTTGATGTTATTAAAACAGATTGCATATTATTAAAAGCTATATCTAAAATTCTTTTTTCTTCCTTAGTTGTATCAGACATATATAAGTGAGAATAATCATATTTTAAAATATCATGTGATAAAGGCATTAAACTTCCTATGGATTTATCAAATTTTTCATTTGTTGTATTGGGTGATTTTAAATCAAAGTTTGGAACATATTTAATTTGCTCATCAACATCTATTTTTTTAAATCTATCACAATGTCCATTATCTATACTTAAAGGTTGATCAGTTAACATATCTTTAATATCATAAGTAAAAAATATGTCTAATTCTAAATTAACTAAATAATTTTTACCATCACCTAAAGATTTAACTTTTGTAATAGATCAAAATTTATATTCTGGTTCTCCAAATGTTTTTTGCATAGATATTAAAAAATTCGAATTTAAAATATCATCTTGAGTAAAATGTAATTTGATTGGATTTTTATTCAATTGATCTATATTTATTTTAATTGTTGCATTATTTGAATCAGTCTGTTTAAATGTTTCGTTTATAAAATCATCATTATCAATAACTTTTGTATAAGCAAAATCAGTATTTCCAAATAAATATTTACCAATAAATTTTATTTTTTGTTGTTCGTTGTCAAAACTTAATATGTGTCTGTATGTCTTTGACTTATCTGAGTTTTTAAAAACTCCCCATACAGAATTTTTTTTAGGAATTATTACTTTAAACATAAAAAATTTATATCACAAATAATATTATTCACTTTATAAACAGCGAATTATGATGTTGTAGTATAGAGAAAATCTAATAGTATATACCATAATATCAATATAAAAAACAACACTAAAAGTGTTGTTTTTTATGTTTTAATTATTTACAAAATTAATTAATAATAAAATCTACATCGCATTTTCCTGCTACAATATTTTGATTAGGATTAGCAACAATTGAAAATGAAATTGTATCGCCTTTATGTATAATGTTAGTATTTAAATTTTCTCATTCATAAGAAACTGAAGCTATATCATAATCTTGGTTTACTAATTCTTTTTTAATTTCTCTTAATAATTTATATTTTACTAAAATAAATCTTTTTCCTTCACGGCCATGAATTAATGAGAGCAATTTATTTGAATTAGCTGAAAACTCACTTAAAGGTTTACCATTGATATCCTCTTTCATTTTAGTTGTAAAAATATCTTCATATCCACCTTGAGTTTTAAAACTATTTGAAGGTTTGATACTAAAGAATATGTTTTTTCCATCTTTAATTTCTTCACTGTCGGAAATTTCTCTATCTTCCTCTGCACTTTTAAATTTAATCATAAAATCAAGTGCTTGAACATTGCCTGAAGTAGTCTCTTTATTAACTTTATCTATAGTTTGTCTTAACAATTCTTTAATAAGTTCATTTTTTATTTCTCCAAATTTAATACCTGGTTTATAATATTTAGTAATGTTTTGCAACTTATCACTATTTATTTCTAAATTTTCTAGATCAAAAACATCGTCATGATTTTTAGAATATAAATAAAATTCATTATTTTTGTGATTATTAAATTTTTCAAATTTTGTACTAAGCCCTTGTTCATCAGCGATAGCATATAGTTTTCTGTAAAGTGCGTTGTGACCGTCTCAATCTATAATCATATGATCTTTAGGTAAACTACCTTCTTTAATGTAACGAACAACTTTACTTACTTTATTTCCATATTCATCAGTATATGTAAATAAAAGCATAGGACTAGTAATTCCTTCTTCACCTTCTTTAGGGAATGGGAAAGTTTTTATTATTTTACCTCAATTTTTTTTATCAGGATGATATGAATAAACTTCTATATTATTTTTATCAATTGTGCCTTTAACATAATAAGGATGATGTACTATATTTGTATTGAATATTTCATCACCTTCTATTTTAGCGTCCTGATTCAAGTCGATACCTTTAGTTATATTTTGTACTTGAGCTTCACTACTACCTTCTTTTATTCTAAATTTGTTTAAATCTTGTGCTTGTTCACTTTCAAATTCTTCATAATAGGTAGCTTCTTTATCATCATTATTTGTAACATTTAATACATTGCCTCATTTATTAAATGATGCATCTTGTGTTTCAAAGCTATTTTCGTTAGTTATTTTTGCGATATCATAACTAACATCTTTTTCTTTATAAAATTTTTTATCTTTTATACCATTTCCATCAATAGTAAATTTTTTTATATTACTATATTCAGGAATAACAAAATTAGCTAACTTATTAGTTTTATAATGTCACTCATTGTTTTGTAATATTCAATATCCAGTATCTATATTATTAGTTCTTAGTGTATTTTTAAAAATAAATTTATTAGTTATTGATTTATTTAATTGAATATCGAAAAATGGAATTTTATATTCCAAAAATGGTGTTTCACCAGATAATTCATCAGTATTTCTACCTGTTAATTTTATTCTAATTTTTGTAGAATTTAATTTTGTATTTTTATCAATAATATTATCATGTTCATCATAAAAAGTTATTTTTGTTTCATTAATTGGAACTACATCTTTAGAAGCTATAATAGGATTATTAATGATAATTTTTTCAACATCATAATAATTATTATCTCTATTAAAAAATGGATTTTCATTTCTTAATTTTGCGCCATTCGAATACCCTAAATTTAAAAAGTTTTTATTGGTCTCTTTAACATATGCATCACTTGAAAAATCATCATGAGAAAGAGATGAGTATTTTCCTCCATATTCAATATCCATACCACGATATGCATAATTATAAATATTATGATAAAATCAATATTCAATTTGTTTGGAACTAAGTGTTCCAGGTGCAAAAGTACCTTGATATTTATCATCTTTTTGCATTATATAATCCAACACTTGAATTTTTTCATTTACCATTTTATAATGATTAACATAGAATAATGCATGTTTATTTTTCTTCCAGAATCTTGTTTCATAATCAACTTTAAAATAAGGATATTGAAGCCCATTAACCAAATGCATAAAAGGTTTGGAATGCTCAGCTTTTATAAATTTTGGCAAAGTTATTGGATCATAGTGTCCGACAGAGTGTGCTTCATAAGAACTTATAGCATGAAAATATTGTTCATTGCCCAGATTCGCTGGATCATAAGAACCAAGTAATAATTGCGTATTTGTATTTTTTTTAGTTATATTATTTGGAATTTGCATCATTGAAGCGCCCATGAATGATACACTCAGTGTTGCAAAAAGAATTATTTTTTTAATATTTTTTCTTTCCATATTTCTCCCGTCTTTATTAATATATTAGTGATTATATCCTTTATATTTTTTAAAGTATAAAATAAGATTTTTAGTATATACCCTATTTAATTTGTAATTTCATAAAATAAAGTGTTTATATGGTTTTAAGATAGGAAATTAGTTTTTAATCCTTTTTTTTTGCAATTACAAAAATAATAATACTAATTAAAATTACACCAATAGGTGTTAATGTAGCGGTCAAAGTTATTAATAATCTATCATTATGAATATTTATATTATTATGTGGCAATTCTTTAGGATTTAAAATTATATTTACAATTTGATTTGCAGAACCTAAAGTTCTAGCATTTGCTATGCTAGTTATTTTTACTTTAAGTGAGTTTAATTCAGATAATTTTTTTTCACTATTTATTGAAATAGGTATTCAATGATTATTAGATTTGTAAAAATAATTAATTTTATAATCTTTTTTCTTGAAAGGATTTGAGTTACCATAGAAACCTTGTTTATCATCATAATCAATTCACGCTTGAGGGCGTAAAGGTTTTCGATCTTTACCCTCTCCATAAAAATGAATAAAATCTTTATTTAATATCTTGCTTACTTCTTCTTCAAGACCAATTTGTTTTGTATGATGACTAGGATCCCTATCAAAATAATATTCATATCCATTAATAAGTTCTTTAATTGACTCTTCATAGATAACCTTTGGTTTTTTAGATCAAATATGAGTATAATGTTTTGTATTTCCCATTTCTATAAATCAATCATTTAGGTTTTTTTTATTAATATGTTCAGTAATATCATTTTTATTTTGTGGTAAATAAAGTCTAGTACTAGAATTTACATCAATGTTTCAATAATTACTATCTGGTGTATAATACCATGTTTGTTGTCAACTTGCTTGATTTGGCACGCCACTTAAATAATCATTATCTACGGCTGTTAAACCATAACCACTATTAGGACTAATATTTCATAGATATACGTAACTCAATCCTTTTCGTCCTGGAATGTTCTTACCTCCAACATCACTCAATTTAACATCTTCAGGAACATTTTTAACTTTCATATAAATTTGATGACCTTTTTCATTTAAATATTCAAATTCTAATCCAACTTGTTCGTTGTTAATAGTTCTTTTTAAGCAATTATGATTATTATTATTTCAATTTCAAACAATTCAGTCTTCTATATATTCCGAAATTACTTTCAACTTAATTTTGAAAGCATCAAGAAAACTAAATCCATTAGGATTATTATTTACTCATGTATCATAATCATGCCAATAATGTTTATATCCTTTATTAATAACTGCTTGATTATAATTTTTTGTATATTTAGTTCAAGTTAAAATTCCCCTGCCGCTATAAGAAGGATGTCTAGTATATCCAGAAATAGGAACGGTTCCTCATTTTAAGTCTTTAGTTTTTATTGCTGGATCGTCGTTATTAGTTCAAAATTCAGGATAAGAATAGTCCCCAAAAAAATCATAAGGTAAAGCATCTTTAAATATAGGTTTAGGTTTAAAATCCTTATCTTTATAAGATATATTATTTCTATATTCAATATTATTTGGTAATGATATTTTTTTATTATCTATATTATTAAAAGCAGCTATAGGTGTTAAAGCTATAGTTATAAATAATAAAATAGATGATACTTTTAATTTTGAATGCATTTATTTAATTATATATAATGTATATATTTTAAATATCTTAGTATAGGGTAATAATATTTTATTAAGAATAAGCTTAATTTATAAATACTTCATACTATTAATAATAAACTAAATATATCATGATATAAGTTTATTCATAAGCTTATTTTCTGTAAAAAACCTTGCTTATTTATTTAGTATGATTTATTTAATTTATATATTTATAAGAATCTATTAAAAAGATCTTAATGATTATTCTTATTTATAATAAGCAATATTTTATTAATATCTATTTATTATGTTAATTACAATTAATCAAAACATAATATAATTATTTTGAGACATTTGACGTGATGAATTTAATTCTCTGAACTATACTGGCAATAGTGTTGCTTGCATTTTTATTATTATGTGTAAGCTCTTTTTACTATTTTCTTAAAAACCATAATTCTAATAAAATAATTCATAAATCAGTTTTCAAACAAGTTTTAAGTAAGAAAATCTCTCTTGCAATCATTGTTATATTTGTGACAATTTCTTTTTCTTTTGTTGGCGGTGTAGAAATTTTAAGCACCTTAGGTAGAAGGTCTATGCAAGATCAATTTAGTCAATATAACTTATATCAAAATCAAATGCGATTAGAACATACTGGAGGTGGAAGTTGAGCTGTTCCAGAACCAAAAACTATGGATACTCCAGTTTATAAAGATTTTAAAGCATCAAATCCTGATGTTTCTGCAAAAGACTATAAAAATAAATACAAAGAGGTTCTTTTTGGCGGGCCTGATAGATATTATTGAACTTATCAAGTATCTTCTTTACTTAATGGTTCTTTTTTAGAAAAAGATAGAAATTTAAATAAAAGTCTTTATAAAAAAGAACTAGCCGCCAAAATAAGAAAATATCTTGATGGTCTTTCTTATAAGATTACTTCCTATTACAATGTAATGCCAAAAATATCATCAAGTTCAAAAAATTATGAATTTGTTATTAAAAATAATATTAATTGATTAACTGGTGAATATCTTACAAGTGACAATGATAAAGAAAATATTAATTTTGCTTCTAAAAAAACAGCTACAAAAAATGGGAAAGATATTAACGCAACAAAATACTATGATGGTTTACATTCTGATAAAGAATTTTTAGATAAAAAAACTCTTCACCCTAATAATAAAAAATGAACTTACAATGTTGTTGTTCAAAAAACTTTTTTAGATGCTAATCATTTAAAAGTTGGCGATACCATACATTTTGATTATAAAAATGATTTTATTATTTGTGCAAGCACAAAATTTAATGAAATTACATATCCATCAGTAGGAACAAATTATGTTGCCAATATGAAAGATGCTGGTTTTATTGCAATGAATGCTTCAGATTTTTTAGATTTTTATGTAAAAAATCATTTAAATAATTCTGATATGTATTTTATTAATGATAAACAAAGAGCTAATGTTTTTTTTGGCACTAATAATGGTTATGATCAATTAAATCATTTAAAAGATTGAAGAAAAAACTCTAAAGCTACATTAAATATAAAAAAAGCCCATGATGATTTTTTTAATAATGTTATTAAATATGAATTGGCTTCAGGCATATCAGAATCAGATATCCCATTCAAACATATAGAATCTTTTTTTAGTGTTAATTCTTTAGTGAGTCATTCATCTGTATGAGCTATGACAGGCGTTATTCAAATACAAGGGCAAGAAATTCTTATTAATGTTTTAATTTTTATATTTATAATTATTTTCTTGCTTGTTATTTCAATTATTACAAGGGCAAAAGTAAAAAGTTCAGTTAAATATTTAGGCACTCTTAAAGCATTAGGTTTTCATAAAAAAGCTTTAGCTGCATCATATATTATTTATCCGTTAATAATAATAACGATTAGTTTTGCTTTAGCTTTCGCTTTTTCATTCCCTGTCGCTTATGCATTTGTGCATTTATTTCAAAAATTTTATTCAATAACCTTTTTGGCAAGCCCTTTTAACTTAGGTATTTTCTTAAAAATACTAATTATTCCTTTAATCTTAGCGATCGGTTGAACATATTTTATTGCTTTAAAAATAATCAAAAAAGATACTATTTCTTTAATTAATAATGTTGAAAATGATAAACCTAATTTCTTAGTAAGAAGTTTTGCTCATTTTAGCACGATAAGACAACCATTTATTATTTCATACACTACAAAAGGTCTATTAAGGTCTTCTGGAAAATCTTTACTTTTATTTATGTCTGTCTTTATTTCTTCCTTTTTAATCGCTTTTTCAATGTCTTCAACCACTATGATTAAAAAAGAAGTTCAAGGTGCATTAAAAAATCTTAATCTAAAAGATTTCGGTGATAATAATATGCTTAATTATTCCCAATATGCTTCTAAACCTTTATATAAAAAAGTAAATGGAAAATGAGTTAAAGCATATACACATGACGCAGATCCAACAAAACACGCAATTGAATTTAAAAAAGATGATTTTGCTTTTAAAGCAGATGAAGAACATTACAATAAATTCTTAGATGAGGTTGATGATGCGTTGCCTAAAGATCCATTATTTGAATACGACAACACTAATGAATCTAAATATGATGCAGCAACCGGAATGTTAGAAAATAACAGATGGATAAGCCATTATTATTTTTCAAATAAATTCATGAAATCTGTTGTTTTTCATTATTTTTACTTATGGCAAAAAAACCCAAAAGGCTTTAAACAATGAGAAAAAAGAAGAAATAGTATTATTGGTGGACATCATAGTAGTTTTAACAAATTACAAAGTCTTATAGAATCATGATCATTTTCTTTTTATACAAACGCAACATCTGCTGGTGTATCGATAGATCCTTACAATATTACTTTTAAAAATATATGAAAATATAATCATTATGCAGATATTTATGGAAGTGATGTTACTCTTAACGAACAATACTATAATCAATTTACACAATATATGAGTGGTTCTTGCCCTTTGCTTCCTATAGATTACGCTCAAAATTATAAATCCAATAATATGGATAAAATTCCTGATTATTGAGAAGGACACCCTTCCTTAAATTACTTTGATAGTATAAATACTTTTAAAAATGCTTTTGGAGCCAAAGGCACTAAAATAGGTGAACATTTATATAATAAATTTAAATATTATAATAATAAATTTTTACAACCTAAATATAGTGGAATTGATTATATACCAGTAACTATCTCTAGTCAAAATGATGCATTTTTAAAAAATGCTGCTAAACATGGTTGAATTATTAAAAAAGTTGAGAATGGCATAAATACTTATATTCTATCTGATGAAATGATTACGAATGGTTTCACATATCCTAAACGTTTTAATAAATACCACTTTTTACGTTATCATCATTTGCTTGTTAAAATAGGTGTTATAAATGTTTCTTACACAGGTATAAATACCAATATGTTTACTACAAAACCTATTTTAGCAAAATATTTCGAGCACTATAATAAATATACATTTGATAATCATGTAATTGATTATAAACCTAATAAAAGCCATCAATTAGTAGTTAAAAAAAATTGAGTTGAATATCATTGAGATCCCATAGAACATCCCAAAATGCACTCATATTTAATGTTAAGAGTGAAAAATGATAAAGTAGAAGGTTTTCAATTTCCTCTACATTCACATAATTCAATTAGATATTCTAAAACAATGCCAAGTGATGCTACAAAAGAAATGCGCACATATAAATCATATCCTGTAGCATCTGTAGGGTTAATGTCAAGTCTTTCTGACCGGGGTCGTTTTCCTTCTGATTTAACAGGAAAGCTATGACATGAACATCAAGATTTTACTTCCAAAGAATATTTTGAAGGTAATGGATATAATCGTCTTGAATATATCCAAGGATATCATATATCTTTAGGCACTATGTTAAATCAACTATATTCCGTCTATGATCTTACAATATCACTTTTTAATCTTATTGCTTATTTCTCTATTTGTATTTCTGGGATTATCTTATTTGTATCGATGTCAGAAATAATCGAAAGATCTAAACGAGAAATAGCAATGTTAAAAGTCCTTGGTTATTCTAATTTAAAAGCAACTAATTTAGTCTTATTGCCTTATCTTATTATTATCTTTACAGCATTTACTATTGCTGTTCCCTTAGTATTTTTAGGATTGAGTTTTATAGCTCCTATCTTACAATCTGCTAATGGTCAAGCATTTACATTTACATTAACACTAAGTCAATGATCATTACTTTTTGGGTTTGTTTTTGGAATTGTTGCAATCTTAATTATTGGTGCATATATTATCTTTAAAAGATCTTACGCATTAAAAACAATTCAAAAAGATGATTAATAAAATATTATGAAAAAAGGAGAGGAACACATTTAAAAATGTGTTCCTCTCCTTTTTAAAAACTACCTAAATTTTAAACTTAACATTTGTATTACAATAGCAATTATAACTCAATATGTTTAAAGTTCTTTTACTTCTTTTGGAAGAATAAAATTATTCTTTTTCATACAAAAGTAAAATCCAATATAAATAGGAACAGCAACTAATAATATAACGGAAATAATACCCACTATATTTAATTTTTTTTGTGTAATTTCTCTATTTTTTAAATGCGCTCATAAAAATGCAATTAAAAATGCTAAGATAAAACTCTCAAAAACATTTAGTGTCAAAAGTACGATAACTATTCTTGAATCATAATTTTTTGCACTATCTAAAAAACTCACCAAAAGAAGAAGAAATAAATTAAATGAAAGGCAATAAATTGATAGAAAAAATCCAAGTCATATAAGTGTTTTTGCTAAATAATAAATTTTTTTATGTTTTATATCATCTATATAAAAATGTTTGTTTGGATCTTTTTTAATTAAAAGATCATATTCGTAATCATCGCTGATTAACGAATATAAAAATCATGCATATCCATTAAGTGAAATAACAGATAGAAATAAAAGAACAACTGAATATTTATTAAATGTAGATGTTTTATAAATAAAATAAGATGATAAACCATATATCAAAGAAATTAACGCTTCAAATAAAAGCATTATTGAAAAAATTATGTATAAAACATTTAATTTACTTCAAAAAATAAATAAAAATATTGGAAACGCGATAAATCCTATTAAAGAAAACAAAGTAAATACATATATAGCAAGTAATGTATTTGGTATAGTTAATAAACGCATAAATTCTCCTCTCAATTAACATAAGTATACTCTTAACTTTTAAGTTTGTAATTAGATGAGTTTTACTATTGAAGCCATTGATAATAAAAAAATATTTATAAAAATAGATTATATACAAATATTTAATATTTTTTTATTTTTATACATATTTAGATGATAAGATAGATTTTAAAAAAATAAAGGCATAAATATATAAAGTTTAATGCTAATCAATAACTAATAACCTTAATTAATAGTACATAAATACAATTAACACAAATAATAAGTCTGTATATACAAAAAAATAGAGTATATAAGTATAGAATCATAATTGTATTTATATAACTCCAATAATTATAATGACCTATATATAACGTAAAAAGAAAGGAAATATATGGAAAATAAAAATACCAATTCACCAAACTCAAATAGTGAATTGATTAATAAAGAATTAATTAAATTTGAAAGTTTAACAAAGAACTTTCTAAATTCATTTCAAGAATTGCTAAAAGAAAATATTAAAACTATTAAAAATTTAAATAATATTGATGATCAACAAAAAAACAAGGATCAAAAAAATATTAATGATGTTGTTCTTGATGCAATGTTAGGTCGTTCAAGAAATTTCGAAGGCATTACACCTAACTATAAATCAAATATCTATCATTTGGATGAAAATAAAAAATTTATTAAAAAATTACATAACTTCCAAAGAAGCATAAATGCAGCTTATAAAGAAACACATGAATATACTATTGATACATATGGGGTTAAAGGTAAAAAAGTTTTAAATACATTAGAAAGATTAAAAGAATTATCATTAAATCCTAATAGATTAGGTAATATTTTCGATGAAAACGGAACATTAATTTCTACAAAAGAAAGTGCTGAAGCAAAAGTAGAAGAATATTCCAAAGCATTAAAAGAATATCAAGATTCTATAATAAGCGCACAAAATGATATAAATTCTAATGTTTCTTTAAACAAGGAAAAAGGAGAAAAAAATAATGAAACAAAATAATACAGAAATTTTCAGCACCGAAATAAAAGTTAAAAAAAATTCTGATTTAATGTTTTGTTTTAATGTTTATAACAGAATAACACACGAAAGAATATTTTTTCAAAGTATAAACATAGAACACGCTATTAAAGTTTTTCTAAAACATTGTAATAGTGATGGATTTTTTGATCCAAGTGATTTTGAACTTCATAAAATTGGGTCATGAAATAAAGTTACTGGCCAACTAATGAGTGATAAAAAAATTACTGTAGTTGCAATGGGTAAATTTGAAAAACAAATTGATCGAGAATTAGAAAGTTTAATCGCATCACTAGTTGAAAAACATTTAGATATTAAAAAAGCCAATAAAATTGTTAATGAAACAAATCAAAATGATTATGAAGGAGGGAAATAATGGGATATCATTATAATAATTTTAATTCGGTAAATGAAAGATATCTTGATTGATTACCAAAAAATAAAACAATTTTTCCACTATACAAAAATGTTAAAACATCAACTAATTTAGGAGACATTACTCCATTAGGATTTTTTGAAGTTTTACCAGGACAAACAACAAACATAACTACAGATATGCTTATTAGGTTAACATCACCAACAGTTAAACCTACATTAGAAACTTATAAAGCAACCCTATTATGAGTTAATATTCCCTTAAGATTATTACTAGATAGCTTCAAAAAAGTAATGGGAGAAAGAGATGATTGAGAAAAACCAGACACAAATTACTCTGTTCCGCTTATTGAATTTATTGACAAAGATGGTAAATACATTCATAATTATGCAAAAAGTATTCTTTCTTATTTTGGAGTACCTCTACCATCCCAAAGTGACCGTGATGCAGGAAGAAAATTACATAATATCAATAAATTATTATCTAATGCCTATGCATTAGCTTATAACGTAATTTTTAGAGACCAAAACTTACAAGAAGCAAAACTTATCGATAAGTCAGATAAAAATATAAAATTTATAGCTGAAAATGATAAAGATGCTATATTTAATACTTCTCCGCCAGATAAATATACAGGTAAATTAGCTAAATGCAATAAAATGCCAGATTACTTTACCAATACTTTTCTTGATACGCAAAAAGGTGAAAAAGTTACTATTGGCTTAGCAGGAAAAGCAAAAGTAATCACTGATAGCGAACATACAAAAGGGAGAGGGATACAACCACTTATTTTTAGAAACGCAACAAATGGTGTTATTCCCGACCATGATAAATATATGACGATCAACACAAAAGGAGAGATAGGTTGAGATGATTATGGTACTCCAAATATAAAAGAGGCTCCTGCTTATCCTTCTAATTTGTATGCAGACTTAGGTGATGCTTCATCAATTTCTATTAATCAACTTAGAGAGGCAAAAAAACTTCAAGAAAGAAGAGAATTAGATCTTGTTGCAGGTACACAATATTTCCAAATTTTAAAAAATTATTTTGGTGTTAACAGTGAACTTGGTTCAGCAGACAACTTAGAAGTTGTTGCTCTTTCCCAAAGTGAAGTTAATATTGGACAAGTTTTACAAACATCAGCTACCTTTTATGATCCTAGTAAAAAAACAACAGATTTAGGAAATGTTGCTGGTTATGGTATTGGCGCTGATGAACATGCTGAAGTTCATTACACTTCTCAAGAGTATGCTGTTTTAATACCTTTATTAGTCTTTAATCAAACACATACTTATCAACAAGGACTTCATAAATTCTTTAATAGAAAATATAAAGATGACTTCTTTAACCCATTACAAATAGGTCTAGGTTTTAGTGCCATTAGAACAAGTGAAATTTATGGCCACTTAGAAGATAAAGATGCTAATAACATATTTGGATATGCACCTTCAAACGAAAGATATAGAAAAGAAACTAACTTAGTAACTGGAATGCTCAATGCTAACTTTAGTTTTAATAAAGAAGGAAGTAAGCCACAATATGCTGGATTAAGTAAATGACTAGCAGCTGATCTATATGATAGACCACCTGTTTTAACTCCAGAATGAAAACTTGAAACAGAAAAATACATGGATCAAACATTAGCTGTCCAAAGTAAACTTGCCGATCAATTTATTGTTGATGTTGTCTTTAAAGGCACAAAAGTTAATGCAGTGGATCCATTAGGTGTTCCAGAACTATAGAAAGGAGGTTGTTCTTATATATGTGAGAAACAATAATGAAAGGATTTGCCGGTAATGCTGCTGGTGGATTTCTTGGAGGATTAGCTAGTGGTGGATTAAATCTTTTAAATGGTTATTTTAATAGAAAAAATCAATTAAAAATGCAAGAAAGAAAACAAAAATTTGAAAAATGAATGGCAGGGCATAAATATCAATTAGCTGTTAATGATATGAAAACAGCAGGGATAAATCCTGTGTTAGCAGTTGGCGGAGGAACTTATACTCCCCCAACTTCATCAATGAGTTCAAATAGTATTACTCAAAAATCACTTAATATTAAAGCGATAGATAAATTAATAGATGAGTATTCTCAAAATGATAAAGTTGCACAATTTAGTCACATAAGACCAAATTAAAAGATTACAATTCATAAACAATAAAAAAACACTCCTTAAAGGGGTGTTTTTTAATAATTATTTATTCCTATTTGTTGATTTAATAATATATGTAATTATGAATATTAAAGAAATTACCTTTTTAATCTAAATAACTATCCGTTAATTTTTCTAATTAATTCTAATGACTTAGTTTTATAAAAAATAATATATGTTAAACCAATCAAAAGGAAGATAATTCCAAAGATAAATGCAGCTAACAACAATCATTGGAAAATGGATAATGTAAAGAAGAAAGAATTGCCAGTAGCCGATTGTAAAATAGGTGCTATAAAACTGAGGCCAAAAAATACTAATGGAATTGCAATTGCAAACGCAACAATAACAATAATAATATAAGGTGCAAGCATTAAGGTAGTTGCTTTCATATTAGAATACCCCATAATTTTAAACATCGAAACCTCTTTTTTTAAAGATTCAATAATTTCATGCATTGAGATAAATACTATAATAGCAGATATAAAAATAGCAAAGTAAGCAATAATTTTAAAGATAGCTATAGCGATATTATATCCAGAATATATTTGTTTTAAAACATCATCAAATACAGTTGCATATCCTTGTGTTACATCAAATTCATCATCTAACATCATCCTTCTTAAGTGCATAAATTTATAATCATATTTTTCATTTCAAAATGGTCTATTAAACTCATACATGTTTGGAAATCTATCTAATGAAATTGATGCAACAGGATAATTCCTATATTTTTGCATATCATTAGTTGAATTCATAGGCATATCCTTAGAATATCTAATTGTTCAATGGTCATTTAAAGGAAGAAAAAATCCTTGTGTAAATTTATTTTTTACACGAATTTGTATGTAATAGTTCGGCTTTTTGGAGTTTGGATTAGAATAATATTCTAAATAATCACCTCCATTATAAACAATTTTGTTAGTTTTACTTTTTTGATAATTTATAACATTATTATTAAATTTATATTGATGATAATATTTTAAATATCTTTGCAGAATTGGCTTTGACGTTACAAAATTTGTTTTTATGCCAGTATATTCGACATCTATTACACCAATTTTTAAAAGTATATAATTATAGTTAACAGAATATCGATATTTTGGATATTCTGTTTTTTTATCAGAAGTAATAAATGGAACCCGCACAGACATAATATATGTATTAATCCCATGCTCTTTTCGTCTCACAAAATATCCTTTTGATAAACCATCGTTAAGAAATTTTTGTTCTTTTGTAGAAATAACAACCGGCAAATAATCAAGACCATCATATGCTTTTTGTTGTAATTTATTAGTGTATGGTTTAAATTTTTTATATATATCTTGTCCTACATGTGTTCCTTTAGCACCGAAGAAATTTTGAATACTTTTTACATTATCAAAATATTTAATGCCAAAATCATTTGATGACGAATTAAAAATATTTTTACTATTTGTTTTATTTATTCTTGAATTATCTGCAATATAATATGGTTTTATCGCCAATGATCCTGTCATATATTGCGTAAACTGATTATAATATTGTTCATCAATAGTAACATCAGTTCCATATTTTTTTGCATATCCTTTTAATTTGTCTATTGGATCATAAGGATTAATTTGCACACCATCATCACTGGCATTGCCAAATAAAGTAGTAATTCAAGTTTTAATAAGTGGTTGAATTCTTAAGAAAAAAACCTTATCATATTTTACACCCCTATTTGGTTCTCATACTTTTTTAAATTCATCTGGATGGTGCATCAAACCATAAAAATAGCCAAAACTTACCGACGCTATTCAAGCATTGGTGAAGTAATAATCACTTTTCCATTTATTGTCAATTCAAAAACCACTTTGTTGATCATAACTTGAACATCTATTTTCGTCATAAGTCAACATTTTTTCATTATCTTTTGGTAATGTATTATCTACTGCATCTAAGAATTCGTTATATTGAACTTCATTATTGAACTCTTGGTTTTTGATCATTTCTTTTGATATATCAATCGGCGTTTTATCTTTATATGATTTAACCCATTTATTATTAACTTCTTTATATAAGGGCTTAGTAACATATTGATTAAAATTTGATGATGTATTTATTGAAGAACTTTTAATATTTACTTTTTGTAATGCGTTTTGTACTTCTTTTTTAATCATTGTTGTTGATGACATTGCAAAAGCAATTAAAAATGCTGCAATAAAAATAGAAGTAAATAAAATTGTAGATTTTCCTGTAGCCCTAAATAATCCCTTAGTTGTGTATGGGATAACAAATGAAACTTTTTTATAAGGGAAGTGGGCAAGACTCCTAACTAAAATATTAGGTTTATTATTACTTGTATCATTTATTAATGACAAAGTATTTTTTTTCAATGTTCTTAAAGAAATCATATATGTTAAACCCATCGTTAAAATTAACGGACCGATAAGTAACTTAAGAAAAAAGTCGAAACTTATCGGGTTAGCAAAAAAAGACACATAAAAATATTGTTTCAACAAGCCAACAAAAGCTCAAGCAATAGGAAAAGATAAAATAGTAGAAATTATAAATCCAAAAATAACTATAACCAATGGATAAATAAGATATGAAGAAGCAATTGTATTATTTTTAACTCCTAAAGCCTTTAAGGTACCTATTTGTTTTGATGAATCTTTTATTTTCTTATGAACAATAATCCCTATAATAACAAGAACTATTAAAATAAAAATAATAACAATAACATTAATTAACATTTCTTGAGCTCTAATTTGTATCGAACCTGACTTAGCCCATATTGATGATAATGTTTTCAAAGAATTAACATTATAAAATGATTTAAAAGGACTAAAATCAAATTCGTTATTATCTTTGCTTGTCAAAGATAAAACATCATCAATAAAATTCTTATAATCTTTTTCAATTGATTTAAATGCAAAAGAACTATTGGTTCATGTATCTAATTTATTTAATTGTTTATAACCTTTATTTGTTCCGAAATAAACATTAGCTAATTGTCTATCACCAATATCATATTCATGACTATTAGAAATATTATTTTTAGTATAAAAATCTAAAAAGTCTGTAAGATTCATCGATATAAAAGCATTATCTTTCATATTGGAGATATAATTATTACCAACTTTTGGATATGTTATTTCATTAAATTTAGCACTAGCACAGACAACAAAATCATTTTGATAATTAAAATGAATTATATCTCCAACCTTCAAGTTATTAGCTTTTAAAAAATTTTGTTGAAAAACAACATTATATGTATTCTTTTTAGTACGATCATGTATTCTTGTTGCTTTATCTGCAAATTCTGCATCGGATTTTAAGCCACTATAATATTTTGTAGCATTAATATCTTGATGATTTTTAGTTTTTGTTTGTTTAGAAGCAAATTTGCTATTTTCATGATAATTTTTACTTGTTAAATAATCTCCCGTTTTTCAATTAATATTATTCTTAATAACAAACTCATAGTTTCTTATTTTTGCACTAAACTTTGGCATTATACTTCAATAAGATGTTATTTTATATGAAAGGTCTGATATATATTTTTTAATATACTCTTGTTTTTCTTTTGATAAATAATCTTGTTTCGAAATATTAACTCCATTAAGCGGGTTTGAAAATAAATTAGAAAGATTGTATGAAAGATTATAATTATTTCTACCACCAAAAAAAGCATCTAAATATTCCTTTTGGTAATTATTAGCAGCATCTGGATTAGATTTCTTAAAATCTTGATATACTGGAGCACCGCCTTCTGGGATCGCGGGTGCATTTGTTTTACTATTCATCTTATTTAAAACAAACTCATTTTGATATAAATTATAATTATTATATTGATTTTCAATCGAACGTTGTCCTAAAGTAGATAAAATTTGTGCACCACCAACCAACGCAAAGGATATCCCAAAAAAAACTGTAATAATAATTAAAGAAATTTTTTTACTTCACGCTTGTTTTAATGAAGCTTTATTAATAACCTTATTTTTTTTAAAATTTTTTAGAAAAAATAAAGTTCCTCGTAAAGCGAAACATGCGAAAAAAAATAATATAAAAACTAAAATAATCAACATTCAGACTTTAAACATATATTTTTATTATTATATACAAATTATAATTATTAATTATAATGTTCAATAATAAATAATGAATTATGTTTAAAGCATAATTGTATTAGTATTAGTCAGTTCAATACCCCGCGGTACTTACATCTATGCCATGTCGACATCATAGTCTATAAGGTAACTTACTTAATAAAGAATGAGATATCTTATATTTATAGATATAGGTGGAGTTATTAATAAGACACTTAGGGATAATAGTTATTTATGAATAGGGTAAATATAAAAGGTAAATAAAAAACACCATAAGGTGTTTTTTTATCCTTTCCTTTATCTATTTTAAATAAAAAGAAATAAAGGTAAGAATAAAAAATAATAATATTAAGAAAGCTGTAAAAACCAATGTTTCTTACTTAGAAACTTTGCACTTGTTATAAGTCTTAAACTTATCGAGCACGACAAGTGCATCTTAACATATTCCCCATTATATTTTTTATTCGCTTAATATGAGCTAATTCAACGTTTATA
>Ga0209291_1000932_pt1 | contig 27372 bp, 24 predicted proteins | sample GOMGulsemesocosm_FD_184633 | JGI IMG/M metagenome (GOLD analysis project Ga0209291, IMG submission 184633) | Methane-oxidizing microbial communities from mesocosms in the Gulf of Mexico - GOM9B Gulf of Mexico (SPAdes) (version 2) | ecosystem: Environmental > Aquatic > Marine > Cold seeps...
TGAATTTAAAGATGCTACATTTGTATTTACATATAAGGCCACGGTATCTTCCTTTTCGCTGTTTCAAATTAAATAAATTTTATATATTTAAGATATAGCAATCACTATGCCACATAGAATACAAAACAAAAATAAAACATAAACCATTGATTTAAAGCTGAATTAACGTAGCTCAAATGAATTTCCAATGAATTTTTTTATACCAGCAATCGTTATACCCCTCAAATTTTCCGCCGAAGCCAAAAAATTGCCGCCTCCGTGCCGGGAATATGCCAAAGAAACAAATAGTGCACAGCTACGTAATACATGAGTAATGCCAGTTCCTATCGTTAACTGTGCAGAAAATGTTATTGATATCGCGAACATATATGGCCATACATGGCCTTGCCTAAACGAACATGGATGTCTTGAGCGGTTTGCAGGAGCAATATCATTTAGAGCACTTAATTTTAATAGTTGGTATAAGTTGAGTGCCGGCTATTCGTTATGTATAAGAGCATGAATGAAGCGAGTAAAATGAGCACAATAATAGAAGGAGATAAAACGCAGATATGTTGTGAGTAGTCGCAGGGGGAGCAGTAAAAAAGAGATAAGAAAGGAAATACTTTTACCTATACGCTTAATTAAGGACTATCGCTATAAGGATATAGGTAAAAGCAATATATTAGGCGGCCCCAAAAGGGGCCAGAGGGAGCCCGCCCTCTTAGCCTAATAGCGACATAGCAACTTGAGATTGCTGATTCGCTTGACTTAACATAGTACTCGCTGCTTGTTGCGATACTTGATTTTGCGCAAGTTGTGCAGATTCAGCAGCAAAGTCAGCATCCATAATACGAGATTTTGATGCTGATACATTTTCAGCAATATTCGTTACGTTACGAATAGTTGATGAGAAACGGTTTTGTTTCGCACCTAGATCAGCTCGAACATCAGTAACCTGTGCTATCGCACTGTCTAAATCAGCAATTGCAATTTGCGCATCCGCAGCGGCAGAAATAGTTGCAGCATTGATCGCTAGACCAGTCGTATTCATTGCTGTGGTGATTTTCACATTAATCACTTGGTTCGCATCAGCACCGACTTGGAAGTCATTATTAAATGATGCATCAAGTAAAGTTTCACCACCAAATGTCGTATCTTGAGAAACACGATCAATCTCATCTTTTAATTGACCAAACTCTTTGTTTAGTGCCACACGATCTGCATCACTATTCGAACCATTCGCAGATTGAATAGAAAGAACACGCATACGTTGTAACATGTTAGTTGTTTCGTCTAACGCACCTTCAGCAGTTTGCGCCATGGAAATACCGTCATTGGCATTTCGAGCGCCTTGATTTAGACCGTTCACTTGTGATTCTAAACGAGAACCAATTTGTAAGCCTGCCGCATCATCTGCTGCAGAGTTTACACGTTTACCCGATGATAAACGTTCAAATGATGTTTGTAGATCATTTGTTGAATTAGTCAAATTACGCTGCGAGTTCAAAGACGCAACGTTAGTATTTACATATATAGCCATTCGTTTTCCCTCTGTATATAACGTGATTAAGCAATGACATGGTTAGTATTAATGTCGCGCCTAAGTGTTAGTCTATAAATTATTTAAATATTAATACTTTCTATAGTTAGTAAATAAATTGCAAATTATGTGCCAAATTAAGCGATTGAATTAAATAAACTTAAGTTATTGATTTTATTGAACGATTTATAACTCATTTCTAAAACATTCTGTTCTTTCGTCAGGTCAGTCATTGCCGCGGCAAGATCTGCCTCGGTAAGAATTGCCATAGCTTCCTGGTTAATAACCTTAAATGATTCGTTTGATTCAGTAACTCGCTCAATCGTATTGTTACGTCCACCAATCGTTGACATCGTTGAGATAACGGAGTATTTCGCATTCTCAATACCGATTTGGGCATCAGCCATTCGTTCCCGAAATTCCTCTTTCGAGAGTGAGGTATCAAATAATGATTCTTTTAAGTTTTCAAGCGTGTTCAAAATATTGACATTATGAGGGGGCGCCAGCGAAATATCGGCACTACCTACAGCACTACCTGTTGCCATAATCTTGACACCATTAAATTGAATGCCCTGATCTGATGTGAAATTACCGCTTTGCAATACAGCATTACTACTATCAAGTAATTCAAACGTATCGCTATTACCAGGAATAACAGGCGCGATAACGTTAAGTTTAAAAGTATTATTCGCAGGGTTATTATGATCATAATTATTGGCGTGAAAATTATCGAACTGACCCTGATTAATCACTTCAGTCTCTACCGCTGTAACATTACCGAGCAAGTTACTTGTATTCATAATTAATCGCGCAGGGGCTGACTCAAAAACACGTTTACCATTATCCCCACCGCTAACATAAACGTTAGTGGCAATTTGAATATCATTATCTTGTTCATTACCACGGTAACTATATTGCCCAGTTTGATCATCTTTGACGTACGCTTGTAAATGCGCAGAAGTGCCTGAAAAAATAAAATCACCATTGGCATTTTTAGTATTTACTAAGCTGAACACCTCTTTTTGTACTTGGCCAATTTCTAATGCAATTGCAAATCTATCTTGTTTATCAACGGCACCATTGAGCGCTCGAACAGAAAGCACACGGCCACGTTCCATTGCAATGTGTAAGTTGTTAAGGGTTGTTTCTTCTAAGCCCAATGTACCTTTGAGCATTAACCCATTGGTCTGGTACTGGGTATTTTTTTTGATTTCATCATTCAGATAATTCGATTTAGCGATTTCAGCTGGTGCGTCACCCGAAGTACGAAATTTTTCTTGCGAAGTCACTTGTGAATGCGCTGTATTTAAACGTTTTTGCGTTTGCGACATATCTTGCAGCGAGCGTGAAAATATTTGATTGTTAGTTATTCTCATATCGATTACCTCGCCGCGTTCAGGATAGTGTCAAATATTTCTTTGGAAATACTCACCACTTGTGCCGAAGCGTTATACGCTTGTTCATAACGCACCATGTTTGCCGCCTCTTCATCAAGGTTCACCCCTGATACGCTTTCAATCCAATTTTGACTCTGTACTAATTTTGCTTCATTGGCAGAAGAATCAACTCGAGCGGCACGGGTTTGGTTACCGACGGTTGAGATAAGGGTAGAAATACCCTCGGCAAACGTCATCTGATTCTCGCCATTATTGTTATGATTTTTGCGTAGTTTGTCGTCATTTTCTAAACCAGCAAGTTTTAGACCATTGCTGTTATCTGCAATCGAATCTCGGTTATAAGCCAAGGTGAATGTTTCACCAGGATTTGGTTGACCATCCATTTTAATTTCATAACCCACACCTGGGTTTAACGGTGGGATCGCATTAGCAAATAAATCTTGGCCAGTTAGCGCACCTGAGCTGGTTGCCATATAGGTGCCATTACCATCGAAAATATCAAAGTCACCACTGTTGTTAACACTCACCTGCTGTGGTGCCGTTAGATTTAAATCATTATTAGCAAAAGATAAGCTTGGATCCGATATTTCCGTCACAGCTAGTCGACTCGTCGTCGTGTTTGCTGCACCTGTCTTGGCTTGCAAAATAGAAGCTAAGGCAATATCTTCAGGCTGCGTATTGGTAATGTCATAATCATTAAGGTTAAATAAAGTCGGGCTCATTAAGAATTTATCGCCACTTTGAAAACCACCAGCGGCTGCAGAAAAATCAATTTCAAAGCCATGATCAGTCACTTCAACCGGCCCGGGATAAGTACCGTTAACCGCTAATGGATTCGCACTGCGCTCACCATTTTTAATTTCATAAATATCAAACGTCATTGGACTGGTCATCGAGACCTGATATTGACTAGTGGTTAATGAGCTGCCTTCACCAGCAATCATCTGAGAGTTAATCACATGGGCAGGGTTAGAGTTACCTGAATAATGCTTTGCTTGAGTTGGCGGAATGGTATAAATATCCTTACCCATATCACCATTTAAATCTAAACCCATTTTATTTTGGCTATTTACCGCATCGGCGACACCCAAGCTTAACTGACCAATTTCACGTAATGATGTATATACCGTTTCATCACGAAATTCGAGCAGGGCACCAATACGCCCACCTAAATTTACATCTTGTAAAGGCATGGTATTTTTATCAACATTCAGTACCAGCTCCACATTACTTGCATCTGGATCGCCGCCGATAGCAGAAAATTGGCTAACGCTATTTTGCATCACCAGAGGCTGACCATTTAGTAAGTTAATTGAGATACTTTTGTTGTCATTGACTATCGTTGATATATCAAGCTCTTTTGCTAATGACTCAATCGCGACATCACGCTGATCAAGTAATGCCCCAGAGGCACCACGTGATGTACTGTCTGCAATCATCACCTGCTTATTCAAACCATGTACGTCTTGAATTAATGAATTAAGCATCGCTGGTTTGTCTGCGATTTCGCTGTTCGCGGTTTTCGCTTGGTTATTTAATTGTTCGCCGACATTACGAAAGCTTGCCGCTAGCGTTTTTGCATCGGTGATCGCCAATTGACGATTTGATATTGATGTTGGATCATCATTGGCGGTATGAAAAGATTCAAATAACTGTGATACGCCTGCGGCCATGTTATTTGATTTATCGGATAATACTTGGTCGGTACGCGTGATCTCAGCCAAAAACTTTTCTTTGTTGCTAAAAGCACTGGTATCAATTAATAACTCAGCTTGCGCAAACTTATTAACTTCTCGGCCGGTGACAGAGCGAGCAAGGCCCATATTGTCGGTTTGAGAATTATGCTGAGTGCGCTGACGGCTATACCCATCGGTATTAACATTCGAGATGTTATTACCCGTGGTATTGAGCATTTGCTGGTGACCTAAAACACCAGACGTGCCTATTTGTAATAAATTAGCCATCAGATTACGACTCCAACCATCAGTACATCACTCCGAAATAAGATTATTTACACTTATTCTTTATTCAATCTATCGTTTACGACTTATCTACTAAACAACGTTATTTAAATGCATCATGTTTCATCACATTCTGTATTTTCGCTGCGTAGTTAGGATCCGTGGCATAACCCGCTTGCTGTAAACCATTCAAGAACTGTGCCGAGTCCGCAGAGTTACGTAATGCATCGCTATAACGATCGCCAGACTGCAAGAAATTAGCAAAATCATTAAAGCTAGATTGGAAATCTTCATAACTTCTAAACTGATGTTTTTCACGTTTGGCAACACCATCAGTAAACTCTAAGGTATCCACACTTGCCGTAGGCCCTTCCCAGCGCTTATCCGCTTTAATATTGAAGAGATTATGCGAGCTATCACCTTTATTATCCGTCGATACCTTCTTGCCCCAGCCTGTTTCTAACGCCGCTTGAGCAAGTAATACATCAGGAGAGACATTCAAGCGTTTCGCCACAGAGTCTGCAAACGGGGCTAACGAAGTAACAAACTCTTCAGGACTATTGAATTGCATCTGACGGGGTTTGTCTGCCGTTGGTAATGTGGTATTCGCTTGCTTACCATCAGCGATAGGATTGCCCTCTTCGTCAACAGCAGAGACTGCAGCAGCGTCTTTATCTTCCACTAAGCCTTGGTCCACAGCTGTGCCTGCTTTAGCAGCCTGCAAATTCTGTAATGGGTTACTATCGCCATTTAATGAAGAGGCTGGCATATAATTGCCGCCATTATTTGATAACTGCTTAACAATTACATCCGCTAAGCCCAGACTGCCTGTTTGGCTCATCTCTGCAGCCATCTGCTTATCTTGCATATCACGATAAAACTGGGTGTAGTTATTATTCATTGGGCTGTCGGTTTCAAATGCCGCATTTGCTTCACGCATGCTTTTCATCAGCATGTTGGTAAACAAAGATTCAAATTGTTTAGCCACTTCTTTCAATGCAGTTTCATCATTGCCTAGTGCACGTTGACGCAAAGAATCCAGATTATGTGTATCTAAGACGTTACTGTTTACATTGGTTTTAAATGAATTATCCATACCCAGTCCATTTCACTATCACCAACAATTATTATTTTTCAATCTGTTATTGGTGTTGTTTAATTAATAGTTAAAAGCTACAGTCATTTATTTGCCACTGATTAAAATAAATATAATCAACGACTTAATACTAAACTACGCATTAAGCTCAATCTTATTTATAACAATGCAATTCTTAAACCAACTCCGACAATAAAATGAAGTAGATACAAAAAAAGCGCTAAACCCAATCACAGGTTATAGCGCTTTAAAATAAGTTATTACTGTCGTCATTGAGCTTAACGGTCTTAAATAATAATGAGTTGCCCGTCTAATGCGCCAGCATCTTTTAGCGCTTCTAAAATTGACATTAAATCACCGGGAGCGATACCGACCTGATTAACGGCGCGGATCAAATCATCAAGTGTCGCACCAGCATCTAGTTTGAACATACGTGCGTCTTCTTGCGTGACATTAATGGTCGATTTATTGGTGACAACTGTTTCACCGTTAGCAAACGCATTTGGTTGTGAGACTTCTTGAGTTTCATTGATGGTAACGGTCAAACCACCATGTGTGATCGCTGCTGGTTTGAGCTGTACATTCTGACCGATGACTATGGTACCAGTACGAGAATTAACAATAATTTTGGCGGACTCATCGGCCATTTTTAATTCGAGGTTTTCTAATGTCGCTAAATAAGCAACACGTTGAGAAATATCACGAGGAGCAAGTACGCGTACCGATGTCGCATCCATAGGATAAGCGGTACTAGGACCAACGAGGTTGTTAATTGAATCAGCAAGACGTTTAGCGTTAGAAAAATCACCGCGATGTAAGTTAAATGTCAGGTAATCACCATCACCAAACGGATTAGCTACTTCTCTTTCAACAATGGCACCGCTACTAATACGGCCAACTGTCGGGGTATTAATTGTTACCTTAGAGCCATCTTTACCTTCAACACCAAGGCCACCAACAACTAGACTACCTTGCGCTAATGCATACACTTGACCATCAGCACCTTTCAGGAAAGTCTGTAATAATAAACCACCACGTAAGCTTTTTGCTTCACCAATAGCCGCAACCGTTACATCAATCGTTTGACCTGGTTTCGTGAATGCGGGTAATACTGCACTAACCGCAACAGGTGCAACATTTTTAATTTTAACTTTGGCACCTTCTGGCATCGTAATACCAAAGTTATTCAACATGGTCTTAAAGCTTTGCGCTGAAAACGCATTACTTTTCTCACCCGTACCCGGTAAACCAACCACCAGGCCATAACCGATTAATTGGTTATCTCGAACGCCCTGTACTGAGCTAATATCTTTAATACGCGCAGCATGTGCTGAATTGATAGCGACAACAAAAAAGCTTAATAAAACAATGCTCATGCCGAGTACTGCATTTTGCTGTAATTTATTTTTAGTTGCTAGCTTAATGCGAGTTGATAATTTCATCTAGATAACCTGTGTTATAAGAATTGTCATTATTTTGGTTTGTAATATCTCTAACTGCCAAAATTATGACAACTACAAAATAATGTGCCTTATACAGCTAAAAGCAATTGTCATACCAAGATGCTGTTTACACATAGGTCCAAACTAGAAAGGCCATTTACTGCCATTGAGGAATTTAGTTGCCCAACCTTGTACTTGCGCTTCACCCAAATCGTCTATTGCGCCGTATTGAATACGAGCATTGGCGATCAGCGATGAATCGACTTTATTTTCGGCATCGACATCTTGTGGACGTAATAATCCAGTAAGGCGAATAAACTCACTACCATTATTCAGCATCAGCCACTTTTCACCACGAATAACGAGGTTATTATTCGGTAACACACGCACGACAGTCACCGAGATATTACCTTCTAAGCTGTTACTTTGGTCTGCTGAGCCATTACCCGAAAACGAACTGGTTTGGTTTAAACTACCTTCAATCGTATAACCGCCAATAACCACATCTTCACCACCGAGGTTGACCGGATCTAATTCAAACGAGTTATCTTTACCTAGGTTTGAACTGGCTTGTTTTTTCGCACTGGTTGACTCTGTTAACGTCACGGTAATAATGTCACCGACACGACGCGCTTTAATGTCCGAGAAAATATTATTGTTGTATTGCGGGTTAAATAATGATCCCGTTACTTTCGCTTGTACTGGATTATCATCGGGTACAATCGGTGCATAATCAGGCGAATCCTGCTGTGGTGTTTCATCCACATCAGCTGGCTCTTTCGCATCTTCTGTTTTAGTCGCATCTTCATTTTTAGCGACCACATTTTCTTTTACTTTAACTAACGATGTACAACCAGCTAGTTGCATGAAAACAAAAAGAGCAAAGATAAAATTACGCATGAGAATTCTCGATGTTAATGATTAACGTTCACCAGCTAACGATTGTCGTTAACCGTTAAATTATAGCTGTTGATTGGTGTAACTTAGCATTTCATCAACGGCAGATATTACTTTTGAATTCATTTCGTATACCCGCTGACTTTCAATCAGGTTTACTAATTCTTCCGTCACATTTACATTTGATGTTTCAATCGCACCTTGCACCAGTTTACCTAAGCCTTCATTACTTGGTAAACCTTGTACCGGGTCACCACTGGCTCCGGTTTGAATAAACATGTTTTGTCCAATTGGTTGTAAACCGCCCGGATTAACGAAGTCTGAAATATTAATCTGACCAACTGTTTGGTTGTTTGTTTGACCCGGTAGACTGACTGAGATCTCACCGTCTTCCGAGACCGTAATAGTTTGTGCGTCAGCAGGGACTTGGATCTGCGGCTGTAATGGGTAACCAGTACCCGGAGTAACAATAATACCTTCATCATTTAAGGTAAATTGACCGTTACGAGTATATGACGTTGAACCATCAGGCATTTCAATTTCGAAAAAACCACGACCACTGACCATTAAATCGAGAGAGTTATCTGTAGTAAGCATATTACCTTGCGAGTGATCTTTTTGCGTGGCAACCACGCGCGCCCCCGAACCAACCATTAAACCTGACGGTAGCTTGGTATTTTGCGTTGATTGACCGCCTGGTTGATTGACCGCTTGATAGAGTAAATCTTCAAAGATTGCGCGTTCTTTCTTAAAACCAACTGTGCTGGCATTGGCCAAGTTATTTGAGATGGTTGAAATATTCGTTTGCTGTGCTTCTAAGCCGGTTTTACTTATCCATAATGCAGGATTCATAACGCTTTCCTCGTCTAATTTATGCTATTGGGACTCACAATGAACAATTTAGCTGATTTGTAATAACGAATCAGATGCCTTGTCATTTTCTTCTGCTGTTTTCATCATTTTTATCTGCATTTCAAATTGACGTTGCAGATTAATCATTCCGGTGAGTTCACCAACAGCACTAACATTACTGGTTTCTAACGCGCCACCAGCTACTTGGACATTAAGATCAACTGCTGCAGGGGTACCATCAGCTTGTCTAAACATACCGTCATAGCCTTTAACTAAATTTCGAACATCCGGGTTAACCAATTTTAATTGGTCTACTTCTTCCAATGCATTTGCCGGCGCGCCTTGCGGACGAACCTCGATACGACCATCAGCATGGATTTTTATTTGTTCAACAGGAGTTGGGATCACGATAGGACCGTTTTCACCAACGACAGGGCGACCAGATGATGTCAATAACTCGCCTGTCGGACTCATGTGTAAGCTGCCGCTACGCGTATAGCTTTCATTGTTTTTATCATCCAGCACACTTAACCAACCATCACCTTGGATCGCAACGTCGAGTGCGTTACCCGTTTGTTGCAATGCACCAGCAGTAAAGTCTTGTCCTGGACTTTCGGTAATAGCAAATACGCGGGTTGGTAGACCTTCACCAAAAGCTTGCATTGAACGCGCTTGTTCAAAGTCAGATTTAAAACCATGTGTATTCACATTGGCAATATTATTGGCACGAACAGCCAATGCATTCATATTTTCTTTGGCACCCGACATCGAGATATAAAGCATATTGTCCATTCGTCAATCCTCTGTCACTTTTCGTTGAAATCGCTAACTAGCCGTCTAATACCAGTAATAAAGCAATTAAAGTGCCAAAATGAAAAAACCATCCTAAATAGGATGGTTTTTTATCAACATGGCTTAACAGATCATTAGATTAACGGATCTGTAATACCGTATCTTGCAGTTTAGAGTTCACTTCTAAGGTTCTTGAGTTAGCTTGGTAGTTACGTTGCGCCGTAATTAAGTCAACCAGCTCACTGGTCAAGTTTACATTGGATTGCTCGAGTGCCGATGAATTAATTTTACCAAAGGTACCTGTGTTAGCTTCACCAGCAATTGCATTGCCCGATAGCTGTGATGCACGCCAGCCCGTATCGCCAGCCTGGCTTAAACCTTGCTCATTAGCAAATTTAGCCATCGCAATCATACCTAATTTATCATTACGACCATTAGTATAACTTGCCGCTACCATGCCATCCGGACCGATATCAATGCCAGTTAAGCGACCGACTGTCGCGCCATCTTGCTCAAGTTTAGAAACTTCAAACGCAGAGGCAAACTGAGTCGGGTTATTAATATTCACTTTCAGCGTCTGCGTAGTATCGGCACCATTGGTTAAAATAGCCCCCAGTGGCACTGTCTCAGCGATCGCTGGTAATTGCTGTTGTAATAAACCTGAAGAGTCAAACGTCAGACGTAATGCAGCAGGTTTTACCGGTGTGCCTGGCGCTGCTGCAACAGCTTGTCCACCAACAATATCAATGGGTTGATCGTCAACATAGTTAAATTCTAACCAAGAATTGGCAGGCGCGCCCACAGTACCATCTTTAACATAGTAAGTTGATAAAGTATGAGACTCACCGAGTGAATCATAGATAGATACCGACGTTGCAGAGGTAAACGAACCACTATCAGTTGGATCGAACTTGGTTGGGTCTAAGAGCGGTGATGTAGCTGGTAAATTCATGGTCATATCAACATTGCCCGTTGATTCCGGTACACCTGCAGTATCTGGAATTTGTAACGGTTTTGTTGACGCCATACTTACCGCTTTTGGTGAACCATCATCATTCACATCATAAACTTGCAGGTAATTACCCGCGGAATTAGTAACAAAACTATTCGCATCAAGCTTAAATGCACCAGCACGAGTATAGTTACGATCCATCGATTCAAGACCGTCCGACATAACAAAAAAACCATTACCATTAATCGCTAAATCGAGCGAGTTTTCAGTAAAGTTCAAACTACCCTGTTGGAACTGCTGTGCAACATGTGCTGTTGCCACACCATTACCAACCGATGTTTTAGCATTTGAGAAAATCGATGTTGCATAAACATCACCAAACTCAGCGCGAGACTCTTTAAAACCCGTAGTATTAACGTTGGCAATATTATTCGCCGTTGTATTAAGGTCTTTCTGAGCAGCGTTGATCCCGCTCAAGGCGATGTTAAATGACATAGGACTTCCTTATTCGATAAATTTAGTAAGTTTTAGCAGCAACTTCTGTTGCTTGGCTTAGGGGTAAGCTGCCCATACCTTTCAGGTTAAGCATAATACCGCCACCTGTATTACCAATGTTGACACTCTCAACATGCTGGAAACTTGATATTTTGAGGTCTTGAGCATTGCCGTCTATCGATGCAGACGCTTTTAAGCGGTAACTTCCTTCCGCCACTTTATTGCCGTTCATATCTGTGCCGTCCCAATCGAAGGGAATAGTACCGCTTTTCTGTTCACCCATATCGATGACTTTAACCACTTCACCAACTTGGTTAGCAATTTGTAAGCGCATATTGGGTGCATTCGCCGGTAAATCAATACGACCAGTAACATTCTCATCACCAGATAGGAATGCCGATGTAGCAGGCGCCAATACCTTAGTACCAACCAGTCCTGATGCCTGCAACGCTTGGTTTGAGCTCATGATCGTATTTAATTGCTCAAACTTACTATCCATATTAGAAATACCATCAGCCGTGGTAAATGACGCCATCTGCGCTACCATGTCTGAGTTTTCTACCGGTTTAAACGGGTCTTGATAAGCAAGCTCTTGTGTTAATAAAGAAAAAAAGTCTTCCTGACCAAGCTCTTTGCGGGTAGTTTCTGCCGCCTGTTCTGCCGCATCTTTTTTTTCTGTTTTAAACTGACTGCTAAAATCAGCTATATTGTTGTTAATTGCCGTCACAACCAAATACCTCTATGTTCCCTGACCTAGTGCCAATGTCTTATTTAACATTTTCTTAGCTGAATCAGCTATTTGCACGTTAGTCTGGTATGATCGAGATGCGCTAATCATGTTTGCCATCTCTTCCATTACGTTTACATTCGGACGATATACATAACCATTTTCGTCTGCTAATGGGTGGTTTGGATTAAACTCATTAACTAATGGTGCATCACTCTCTACAATCCCTGCAACATTCACGCCAACTGCTTCATTTTGAGCTGCATTGGCTTGATCTAATTGTGCTTGGAAGACAGGATAGCGTGCTTTATAGGTTTCATTAGCACTACTACTCACACTATTTGCATTAGCAAGGTTACTCGCGGTGGTATTTAAACGCACCGATTGTGCACTCATTGCCGATCCGGCAACGTCAAAGACTCGAAATAAACTCATAATTATTGTCCTTTAATTGCCTTACGCATAGTTGAGATTTTGCTGCTTAAGAATGATAACGATGCCTGATACTCCATGCTATTTTGCATAAAACTAGCACGCTCGGTTTGTACATCGACGGTATTACCGTCACCAGTATCGGGTTGGTTAGGAACTCTAAATTGTACATCAGACGCAATACCTCTGCCGCCTGATATATGGCGTTCACTGGTTTTTGATAAATTGAAGCTAGTACCTTGAGTTGCACTTGCTAGAGCATCTTTAAAGCTTAAATCTTTTGCCTTAAAACCCGGCGTATCCGCATTAGCAATATTACTCGCCAATACTTCCGCACGGCGTTCTCTTACGCCGACAGAATATTGGTGTATACCTAATGCATTATCAAAATTAATAGCCATGAACGCCTCCTAAACATTTATATCGTAATCAATCGCATGATAGTTACGATGATAGAAATTATAAAGCAACATGTATGCCAAGATATTTTGTTCTGCGATGCATTATTGGACAATAAAGTTAAAAATAAAAATAACACATGAAAACAAACACTTAAATAAGCACGCAGCATATTTACCGGAATGTTAAAAGACAATAAAAACAAGGTGGGAGGATAAAATTGAGCAAAATCATTGAGAAAACAGTTTTTTGACGCTGTTTTAGGAGCTGATACCGTCAATAAATGAACATCCATGTTCATCCGTTAACTTGCAGTCAGAAAAGCTATTTAAGTCTATAAACGATACCAGGATTACAACGGATCATTTCGAACTTATCTGTTAATCCAGTTAGGGATTCTGATGCGCCCAAAAATAAATAACCGCCAGGTTTTAAGGATGCGGCAAATTGATTAAGGATCTGACTTTTAATTTTTGGTGAAAAGTAAATGAGTACATTGCGGCAAAAAATAATATCGAACTTGCCCAACAAAGCATAACTTTCTAACAAATTAATTTCACGAAACGATGTTAATTGCTGAACTTCTCGATTCACCTGCATTTTATCATCAGGCAATGTCGTAAAGAACTGGCGTTTACGTTCGGGAGATAAACCACGGCCAAGAGCCAAACGATCATAAATACCTTCTTTACAGTGCTTAATCATGGTCGGTGAAATATCCGTACCGACAATTTGCACATTAGGCTTCACTAAACGCTTAATCTTTTCCTGCGTTTCAATCGCTGACATCGCGATTGAAAATGGTTCTTGGCCCGACGACGATGCCGCCGACCATATTTTTACTGGCTGACCTTTATTGATGAACTCAGGTAAGATCTTAGCTTGTAAATATTCAAACGGATACACGTCGCGAAACCATAACGTTTCATTGGTGGTCATCGCATCAATAACATCATTGCGTAAATCCCGCGCTAACATGGTCATCGACTTTTGTACTAGATCCGTTAAACTCGCCATCTTATGTTTTGCCAATAACGGCAATAAGCGACTTTTAACTAAATATTGTTTATTTTGCCCTAATACAATACCGCACTGAATTTCAAGAAATTCACTAAAACGGGTATAAACTTCATTTGACAATGTTTGCACTATTTTTTACTCAACTTTCTATATAAATATATGTATTCGCTATTGCAGGACACCTAGCTAGGGTCAGCTGCTTTTAACGCTTTTAATACTGCGCCAGCAAGTTCATCAGGATTAAATTTAGCAATAAAGTCATTCGCACCTACTTTAGTCACCATCGCCTGATTAAACACGCCACTTAATGAAGTATGCAAGATAACGTACAGATCATTTAATGACTGATCATTTCTCACTTCCGCAGTCAGAGTATAACCATCCATCTCTGGCATCTCAATATCCGAGATCATCAGTGCAACCTGCTCAGTAATAGGTCCATTAACAGCCATCTCACGTAGCTTATTTAACCCATCGCGGCCATCTTTGGCTAATACGATCTTAAAGCCAAGGTCCGATACTGCTTTCTTAATCTGATTACGTGCAACACTTGAATCGTCCACAACCAGAATCACCTTCTCAATCGCTTCCTTATCAATCTGTGTTGCCGTTTCTAGTACTTCTTCACTTACTTCCATACTTACTGGTGCAACTTCATGTAGAATTTTTTCCACATCAAGTACTTCAACTAATTCTTTATCCACTTCGGTCACGGCGGTTAAATAACTAAAACGCCCCGTGCCTTTTGGCGGTGGTAAAATTGCTTCCCAATTAATATTAATAATGCGTTCAACACTCGATACTAAAAAGCCTTGCACTGAACGATTATATTCAGAAATAATAATAAACGCTTTGCTCAGATCCTGAATAGGACGACCACCTGTGGCTAAACTTAAATCAATCACCGAGATTGTCTTTCCACGTATATGTGCAACACCACGTACAACGCCATTCAGCTTAGGTAAAATAGTTAATGGTGGACATTGCAGTACTTCTTTTACTTTAAATACATTGATACCAAAACGCTGACGCCCGTTTAAGCGGAACATAAGTAGTTCTAGACGGTTTTGTCCTACCAACTGTGTACGTTGATTGACCGTATCGAGTAATCCTGCCATTATCCATCCCCAGGTAAATGTAGCTTATTATCAACGTGGCTTAAATATTGCTTTACCACTGTATTATTCATTTTAATTGATAGTCTACGCGTTAAAGTAGTCAAAAACTTGGCTCTTAAATAACTTTATTCGTAGTCTTTAATCTTATATCGGCTTAGAAACCAAAATGCTTAAATATATTTTCTCGTTACTGCTTTTATCTTGCTTCATTGTAGTAAGTTATAGTCCACTTGCACACGCAACTACGGATAAACATCAAGCAATTGAGAAGTTTGCGGAATCTTTTATCAAAGCGCAACTATCTAGTTCTCAGAATGAAAGAGTAAGCATAGAAGTAACTAAAATTGATCGCAGAATAACAGTTAGTCAGTGTGAAGGTAATATGTCAGCAGAGTTAGTCGGCAATAAAAGCTTACAACGCTCCGCTACGGTAAGAATACGTTGTGATAATGCTGATAACTGGCAGATTCACGTGATTGTAAAGATTATTCGACTGGTACCAGTAGTGGTCAGTAACCGACCTCTATCAAAAGGCAGCCTATTAACTAAAAACAATACTAAAATAGAGTATATGAACCGAGTATTATTACGCTCAGGGTATATTTCTGATTTAGAATTTGTAAATAGAGCGCGCCTTAAAAGACAACTAGCGGGTGAACAAATGATCTCAACGCGGGATATTTGTCTTGTGTGTAAAGGTGAAAACGTTACAATTACCAGTTCAGTGGGAAATTTGACCGTAAAAACGGATGGTGTGGCTTTGGCTAACGGCATTTTGGGTGAAAAAATCAATGTGCGTAACAGTAAATCGAAACGAATTGTTTCAGGTGTTGTCGAAGCAGCAGGCGTTATCCAAATAAACTATTAAATTATGCTAAAGTTTTATTATCATGCGTCGATAATATTTTAGTACACCTGTTTATTATTCAATAGGTACAGAGAAATGGCCATAAATTTAACAAATTTAAATAATCGTAGTCTCCAGCTTGATCAAGCGAGAAGTGCGCAGCAGAAAACCAACGTTAGTGCTGGTAGTTCTACTCAAGCTTCACCGCAACGAATCGCACAAGGTGACTCGGTTAACATTACACCACAAGCCAAAAGTTTGACCGCTATGGAACATGATTTAGCTCAAGGTACACCCGTTAACGAGTCGAAAGTTGAAAGTTTGAAAAAAGCTATTGCTGATGGCAGCTATCAAGTAGATGCGAATAAATTAGCAAAGAACATGTCTAACTTCGAATCTTTACTCGCATAACCAGTGCACTGTAAATACAGATGACAATGACAACATTACCTGAATTACTTGGTTTACAAGTATCTTATGTGGAACAGTTATTGGCTCAATTAACGGCTGAAAAATCAGCGTTAGAGTCACGCGATGTCACAGCTTTAGAAAAGCTCAGTCAAGAAAAACAGCAGAAAATAACGCAAATTGCCGAGCTCGATGTAAAAATAAGTCAACATGCAGATGCTGCAGATTTACTTACTACCTATTTTTCTCAAAAACAACAAATTGAAACCGAACTCACTCAATGCCAAGAATTGAATGACGTTAATGGTAAACTTATTGAGCTCAATCTACGTAATACCAAACGACTAACCGATACTATTATTCGTAGTCGCTCACGCAACAATATAACCTATGACAAATTAGGTCGTACTCGTGGCTCTCTCTCAACACTTGGCATGACGTTCAAGTCATAACCTTCCCATAAATTAATGCTCTCGAGCAACATACCCGTCTAACAAACCGTTACGTTAATCGCTAAACCACCTTTCGATGTTTCTTTATATTTATTCTTCATATCATCACCTGTTGCTTTCATAGTTTTAATTACCTGATCCAGTGATACCTTATGCTCTCCAGAACCCATACGAGCCATCCGCGATGCATTAATCGCTTTTACAGCACCAATGGCGTTACGTTCAATGCAAGGGATCTGAACCAAGCCCGCAACAGGGTCACAGGTTAATCCCAAGTTATGCTCCATACCAATCTCGGCAGCATGCTCAACCTGCTCTAACGTCCCCCCTCTTATCGCGGTCAAGCCTGCTGCCGCCATAGAGCAAGCAACCCCGACTTCACCCTGACAACCCACTTCAGCACCAGAAATAGAGGCATTCTTCTTATATAAGGTGCCAATTGCCGCGCAAGTCAGTAGATAGGTTTTAATTTTATCTTCCGTTAAAGGACTCACAAACTGATCATAAAAATACATTACCGCAGGAATAATGCCCGCAGCACCGTTAGTTGGCGCTGTCACGACTCTTCCACCTGCAGCATTCTCTTCATTCACGGCCATCGCATACATATTAACGAAATCCATGCCGTGGAAAGTATCATCCTTTGCATCTGGAGCTTGTAATTTTTCAAACAGTTCAGGTGCGCGGCGATGGACATTCAAGCCGCCAGGTAAAACCCCCTTATTACGGCAACCTCGATGAATACAATCCACCATAATACTGTGCAGTTGTAATAATTTTTCATCAATAACAGTATCAGTGTATAATTGACGCTCATTTTCATACATCAGCTTGGCGATCGATAAGCCATGTAAGCGGCACATAACAAGCAGTTCATCTGCGCTATCAAATTTATATTTAGGTGGGATCTCGGCATTCACTTCTAATGGCTGTTCGATGTGGTCATGGTCAAGAATAAAACCACCACCAATGGAATAATAAGTCTTACTCAGTACAATATCATCCTGACTTAATGCCGTTATCGTCATCCCATTACTGTGATAAGACAAGGTTTTACTCTGGTGCAGTATGATGTTTTCATCACGTGTAAAAGGCACAAAACCAATATCGATAAGATCAATGCCTTGTTGAATTTCTATTTGCGCTAATATCGTCGGCACTTGCTCAGAGTCGATCTCATCAGGTTCATAACCAGCTAAGCCCAAAATAACAGCGGTATCACTGCCATGGCCAATACCAGTCTGCCCTAGCGAACCAAAGAGTGCAGCGTTGATAGCTAAAACAGGCTCATGATTATCGAGTGCTTTAAGCTGTTGTAAAAAATCAAATGCGGCACGCATAGGGCCGACGGTATGTGAGCTAGATGGCCCAATACCAATACTAAACATATCAAAGGTACTGATCATAAAATACTCCCTGAATAATTAATATTGCTTATTGTAGGTATAGCACATGATGGTTTGTGCAATTTAATTACTATTTTGAAAACATATTACGACTATAATTAGTTATAAACCTACATAGATTTTGACTGTAAAGTCGTCATTGACGCTATGTTTATGCTGCTTATGCAGTTTTGACCATAATAAAAGCACAAATATCAGTGTAACGATGCTAAACATAAGTAAAAAATGTAATAATAGTTCGACTTACTTCATATTTTTTACATAATTCACGTAATAAATATCCAGCAAGGTTTATAATGCCGCTATAGATTCGCATTTACCTTCATTACTTTATCATGCGCCCATTGCGGAGCTTGCCAGGGAAATATCATGAGTATGCTCGAAAAAATAATCCAAAACTTAGAAATATTCAGTAAGTCAGAAAAAAAGGTTGCTGATGTTATTCTAGAATCTCCGCAATCTGCTATTCATTCAAGTATTGCGACACTTGCCAAAGTGGCAGATGTAAGTGAACCGACTGTAAACCGTTTTTGTCGTCGCTTAGATACCAAAGGTTACCCTGATTTTAAATTGCATTTAGCACAAAGCTTAGCTAACGGTACCCCGTACGTAAACAGAAACGTAGAAGCCAACGATGGCCCTGAAGTTTATACACAAAAGATCTTTGAAACGACTATTGCTCACTTAGACTCAGCAAAAAACAGCTTAGATCCAGAAGTCATTAATAAAGCGGTTGATCTACTCATTCAATCGAAACAGATTTCGTTCTTTGGTTTAGGTGCATCCGCATCTGTAGCACGTGACGCTGAAAATAAATTTTTCCGCTTTAACGTACCTGTGATTTGTTTTGATGACATCATGATGCAACGCATGAGTGTAATTAACAGCACTGAAGACTCAGTAGTCGTTTTATTCTCACACACTGGCCGTACTAAAAGTATGGTTGATGTCGCTAAATTAGCACGTGAAAATGATGCCATCGTTATTGGTATCACTGCACAGAATTCACCGTTAGCCGAATACTCGAATCTAGTTATCTCCCTGGATGTAATGGAAGATACTGATGTGTATATGCCAATGGCATCACGCGTTGCACAACTAGTATTGGTAGATGTACTCGCGACAGGTTTTACATTACGTCGCGGAGATAAATTCCGTGAAAACTTGAAGAAAGTGAAATCAGCAATTAAAGATTCGCGCTTTAACAAAATAGATTAATACCAAATGGCCACTCATATGTGGCCATTTTTATTTCTCCTGTCAACAAACTTTAATCAAACCTTTACATAATAAGGTGATTGAAGATCCCCCTTTTGTCGGCAGTATTTTAATAATACCAATTGCATGAAATAAGTGATCAATTATTTCACCAGAAAGCATGCTCATCGATTTATTGTTATTGGTATTACAACTATAAAATAAAACACATCATCACATTATTCATTTGGAGTAAATATGTTACGTAGAACTAAAATTGTAACCACCTTAGGTCCAGCGACAGATCGCGATAATAATCTAGAAAAAATAATTCTTGCTGGTGCCAATATGGTACGTATGAACTTTTCTCACGGCAACGCCGAAGACCACATCAAACGTGCCGAAGATGTACGTGTTATTGCTAAAAAACACAATAAACACGTGGCTATTTTAGGTGACTTACAAGGTCCTAAAATCCGTGTATCTAAATTTACTGACGGTAAAATCCAATTAAACCTAGGTGATAGATTTTGCCTAGATGCAACATTTGATAAAACAGCGGGTAATAACGAATGCGTTAGTATTGATTACGCAGAGCTAGCAAGTGATGTTTTCCCAGGCGATGTACTGCTACTTGACGATGGTCGCGTACAATTAAAAGTAATCGAAATTAACGGTCCACAGATCCACACTGAAGTAACAGTGGCCGGCCCGTTATCAAATAATAAGGGTATCAATAAGCAGGGCGGTGGTTTATCTGCTGAAGCGCTTACTGACAAAGATAAAGCCGACATTATTACTGCTGCTAAAATTGATGTTGATTTTATTGCGGTGTCTTTCCCACGTAACGGTAGCGATATCAACTATGCTCGTGAACTTGTTCGTGCTGCTGGCTCTAACGCTAAAATTTGTGCCAAAGTAGAGCGCGCAGAGACTGTAGCAACAAAAGAGACCATGAAAGAGATCATCCTAGCTTCTGATGCCATCATGGTTGCACGTGGCGATCTAGGCGTTGAAATTGGCGATGCTGCACTGGTTGGTGTTCAAAAATCACTAATCAACTTATCACGCAAATATAACCGCGTGGTAATCACAGCAACACAAATGATGGAATCAATGATCACGAGTCCAATGCCTACGCGTGCGGAAGTTATGGATGTGGCGAATGCGGTACTTGATGGTACAGATGCAGTAATGCTATCTGCAGAAACCGCTGCCGGTGACTTCCCTGTGGAAACAGTGAAAGCAATGGCTGAAGTATGTTTAGGCGCAGAAACGCACCCAAGCGTAAATGTATCAAACCACCGTATCGATTACACATTCGATTCAATCGAAGAAACAATTGCGATGTCGACTATGTATGCAGCTAATCACCTTAATGGTGTAAAAGCGATTGTAGCATTGAGTGAATCAGGTACAACGCCTCTATTGATGTCACGCATCAGCTCTGGTCTACCTATCTTCTCACTGTCTCCACATCAGAAGACACTAAACGCAACCGCATTATACCGTGGTGTAACACCATTACAGTTTAATACTGAAGGTTTAACGCAAGAGCAAATCGTTGAAGGTGCTTACGCAGTACTTAAAGAGACTGGTCAAGTTAAAGCAGGTGACATTATCTTGCTAACGCTAGGTGATAAAATGGATACTGTTGGTTCAACTAATACCAGCAAGATCCTAACGATTAAATAATTGTTAGTTTTGAACGAATATTGATACCAGCAGCAAGCGCCGTTTTAACGGCGCTTTTTTATTACCGCTTTTTATTGCCGATAATAAAAAACCGAGGTTGCTAACAGCCTCGGTTTTTTATTTATTAAAGCCCTACCCGAAGGCAAGACGTTAATCAGTTGCTCAAATAATTAAGCTACTTTATCGTTTTTTGTTACTTTTGGAATACCCGCAAACTCTTCAGCAGTGAATGAGTCAACGTTAATTGCAGCAAAACGTAGTGCATCAGCCGCTAATAGTTCATCAGCTTCAACTTGAGTAATGATACCTTTTTCAACAGCAAGTGGTGCAGCAACTTTTGCAGCTAACTTACGTGGCAATGTACCTTTAGATGCAGCAATCGCAATTTTCTTCTCGATAGGCTGTACTTTGTACATAGCTTGGAACGCAGATTCCATATCGTAGATTGCTGTGTTTGCATCTTCCTCGTCACCAACATAACAAAGGTGCGTTAGACGGTCACGCGCTTCGCTTGGTTTAAGAAGTACTTCACAAATTTCTTTTGAAATATCATCAGCAGGCATTTTGTAGCTGATACCGAATGGGAATACCACTACTTTAAGCGTATTAGCAATCGCTTTGTTGCCGAAGTTTTGGAAGAAACCAGAGAATGCTTTACCAATTTCAAACAAGTTACGTTCGATAGCCCAAGACAGCATAGGTAAGTCTTCAGCTTGACGACCTTGCTCTTCAAAATGTTTCAACGTTGCAGATGCAAGGTACAAGTTACTTAGTACATCACCTAAACGTGCAGAAATCATTTCACGACGTTTCAAATCACCACCAAGAACTAGCATAGATACGTCAGCACATAATGCTAATGCTTTACTCATACGCGTAAGTTGCTTGTAGTATTTCTTCGTAGGACCTGATACTGGCGCTGAATTTAATAAACCACCAGTTAGACCTTGACCTAGCGCGCCAAAGAAGTTTTTAGTACCGAAAGCTATATGCTTCAGTAGTAGATCATCAAATTGATCTAGTGCTTCTTTTTCATTTGGATTTGCAGCCGCTTGTAATTCACCTAGTACATATGGGTGACAACGTGTTGCACCTTGACCGAAGATCATTAAGTTACGTGTAAGGATGTTTGCACCCTCAACCGTAATTGCTACAGGGATACCCCAGTAAGCGTGTGCTAGGTAGTTTTTAGGTCCACATTGGATACCACTACCCGCTTGAATATCAAGCGCATCATCAATAACTGTACGCGCCATTTCAGTCATGTGGTACTTAGAGATTGCAGTAACAATCGCAGGACTTTGACCTAAATCTAGGGCACCAGTTGTAAATTTACGTGCTGCTTCAAGTTGGTAAGTCAAACCACCGATACGTGCTAGTGATTCTTGTACGCCTTCAAATTTACCAATTGATAAACCGAACTGTTTACGTACGAATGAGTAAGCACCCGTCATACGTGCAGTTAAGTGACCACATGCTGTACCAAGTGCAGGTAAAGAAATACCACGACCAGCAGATAGACACTCAACCAGCATACGCCAGCCTTTACCGACCATTGAAGGTCCGCCGATAACCCACTCTAGTGGAATGAATACATCATCACCATAAGTAGTACCGTTCATGAATGCTAGACCCATAGGGAAATGACGATCACCAATTTCAACACCTTCGTGTGACGTTGGGATCAAGGCACAAGTAATACCGATATCAACATTATCACCAATTAGGCCATCTGGATCTTGTAGTTTGAATGCCAGACCAAGCACAGTCGCAACCGGAGCTAATGTAATATAACGCTTGCTCCATGATACACGGATACCTAGCGTTTCTTTACCTTCAAATTCTTCTTTAACAACGCGCCCCATGTCTGGAATACCACCAGCATCAGAACCCGCTTCAGGACCTGTCAGTGCGAAACATGGTACTTCAGTACCATTTGCTAGACCTGGTAACCAACGATCTTTTTCTGCTTGTGTGCCGTAATGTGCAAGTAATTCGCCAGGACCTAATGAGTTAGGTACCATTACCGTTACTGCAGTTGATAAGCTACGTGTAGCAATCGTTGTTACAATTGTTGAGTTAGCGTAAGCAGAGAATGCTTTACCGCCGTATTCTTTTGGAATGATAAGCGCAAAGAAGCCGTTTGATTTAATGAAATCCCAAACTGGCTTTGGTAGATCACGATCTTCATGAACGATTTTATAATCATCCAGCATCGACATTAGTGTTTTAAGTTCGTTATCAATGAAGCTTTGTTCATCTTTACTTAACTTAGGCGTTGGGTAGCTAAGCATTTTATTCCAATCAGGGTTACCTGCGAATAAATCACCATCCCACCACACACTACCAGATTCCATTGCTTCCTGCTCTGTTTGCGAAAGCGGTGGCAAGATGCTCTTAAACACTTTAAATAATGGTGCTGTGATATTCTTCTTTCTAAACTCACTCATTGCGCTCATAACTATTTCCTTTTGTTTCACTATTTTGATGCTGTATTTACAATTTTGGCGTTGTACCTACAACATCCAAATAGCTATATTGCATCTACATGCTTGTAGTTTCTGTTGAGGTATTCATTCCAGATGCCAGATAAGGGATCACTTTACGAATTAGCCCCTCGACATCAATATCTTGATTAAAATCTGCTTTCGCAATATCCATCAATGCGCCACTTGAACCCATCGTAAATACTGCGGTACCCAAGGTAAAATGTAATCGCCAGAATAGTTCTTGCGATGACAATGCTGGGTTCGCTTTCAATAAAGCCTTAGTTATGTTGGCTAAGACTTCACCGTAATGCGTTGTAGTGTACCAACGTAAATGCCCTTGCTCATCGGTATAACTTCTACCAAGCAATTGCATAAAGATCACGGTACCATTTTTACTTTGCTGCTCTAACGCTAATAGCGGATCAACAAAACTGTTAAACACATCTAACAACGATGGCTTTTCAGCTTGTGCGCATAAAGCTGTTAACTTCTCATTCAGTAGGGGCATGAAGAGTTCGAGATGTCGGGCGATAACCGCCTGGATCAATTCTTTCTTAGAACCAAAATGATAATTAACCGATGCCAAATTCACACTTGCTCGTGTAGTTATCAAGCGTAAAGAAGTATCTGAAAACCCATGTTCAGCGAACAAGCTTTCGGCTGCATCGAGAATGCGAGTTTTTGTATCCAACTTACTAACCATAATTAACCCTTTTTAAACGAACGTTTTAAAATTACGTTCTGGCGGACGAAATGTCAACACAATGTAAACAAATGTTTGAAACAAATGTATTGAACTTGTCCTAGTTCGCATTTTTATACGTTTACAAAATCAAAAACACCCATTAGTAGGTAGCCACGGTAAGGGTTTAAAGATAAACACGAGCGCCGATATTTATCTGCTACTCCCTCAAATATAGCACTGTTAAAATGAATAAAGCGCCAACCTAAGTTGCCGCTTTATTTATATTCAAACAATTTTTAAAACACTAACGAGTGACTATTGTGTTATTCATTCAACTTTATTTTCCAGATAGCTGGACCTTCGACATGCGCAGAGACACCATTAGTATCTACCGCTACTGTCATCGGCATATCAACAACATCAAATTCGTAGATTGCTTCCATACCTAAGTCTTCAAACGCGACAACACGTGACTTTTTAATCGCTTTTGATACTAGGTAGGCAGCACCACCAACAGCCATTAAATAAACGGCTTTATGCTTCTTAATACTTTCAACTGTCGCTGGACCACGTTCTGATTTACCGATCATGCCTAATAAACCCGTCTGTTCTAACATAGTATCGGTAAACTTATCCATACGTGTTGCAGTTGTTGGACCAGCAGGGCCTACAACTTCATCACCTACAGCGTCAACTGGACCAACGTAATAGATAAAGCGGTTAGTAAAATCAACGCCTTCTGGCAAGCCTTCACCTTTATCTAACATGTCTTTAATGCGTTTATGTGCCGCATCACGACCAGTTAAAATTTTACCTGACAAAAGAACAGTTTCGCCTGTTTTCCATTCCAGTACCGATTCTGGTTTGATGTCATTAACATTCACACGGCGTACGCTATCACTCACTTCCCAAGTAACCTCAGGCCAATCTTCTAGTTTCGGTACATGCAATTCTGCAGGACCTGAACCATCGAGGGTAAAGTGAGTATGGCGTGTTGCTGCGCAGTTCGGGATCATAACTACAGGTTTTGATGCCGCATGTGTCGGGCAAGATTTAATTTTAATATCAAGTACTGTCGCTAAACCACCCAGACCTTGTGCGCCAATACCTAACTTATTCACTTTATCAAAAATGTCTAAGCGCATTTTCTCGTCTGTTGTTTCCGCACCACGTTCCATTAGCTCGTGGATATCAACCGGATCCATTAACGATTCTTTTGCCATTACCGCTGCTTTTTCTGCAGTGCCGCCAATGCCTATACCAAGCATACCCGGTGGACACCAACCCGCACCCATCGTCGGTACCGTTTTTTCAACCCAAGCAGCAACGTCATCAGATGGATTTAACATCACCATCTTACTTTTATTTTCAGAACCGCCGCCTTTCGCTGCGATCATCACTTCAACTTTTGCACCTGGTACCATCTCGATATGCACAACACCTGGGGTATTGTCTTTGGTATTTTTACGTGCGCCCGCCGGATCAGCAACAATCGACGCGCGTAGTGGATTACCTTCAAAACCATAACCACGACGAATACCTTCATCAACCATTTCTTGCACAGTTTGATCTGTTTCCCACTGCACGTTCATGCCAATTTTAACAAAACAAGTCACGATACCCGTGTCTTGGCAGATTGGACGTTTACCTTCCGCAGACATGCGAGAGTTAATTAGAATTTGCGCAATCGCATCTTTAGCGGCTTGGCTTTCTTCTGCGTTGTAGGCTTTTTCCATTGCTTGGATAAAATCCAGCGGATGGTAATATGAAATGTATTGTAGTGAATCTGCAATACTGTCGATAAAGTCCGCTTTACGGATAACTGTACTCATGGTCAACTCCCTTTTGCTTACTCACTGTGTTAACTGATTATTATATTTATCATGATTAAGACCTTATAACGGCCTCAAAATAGTTAACGCTAAGATATGTGGCTCTATCATACCTTTGCTGATCACTTCTCTCCACTAAAACTGTGCTTAATCTATACGAAATAACAACAGCAGCACAACTTTATAGCAACACCGAATTGATTTTATATCACCTTAGAGCCAAGATTAATCTGACGATTTATGATAATCTCCGCGCATCAAAATTGAGAGATATGCTGTACCAATGAAAACACTTGTCATAAAACCAATAGCCTTTCCTAGCAATGGCATCCATCCATTTTTTGCCCCGCTAAGTTCAGCACCTTGGTCAATTTTACTCGAGTCAGGGTCTGCTGATCATATTGATAGTAGCTTCCACATTATGGTAGCCGACCCTATCGCGACAATTGTTACAGAAGATAACCAAACAACTATCAATCAAAGTAGTGGTAAAACCGTCACTAGTGAAGATTCATTCTCAGTATTACAAAACCTGAATCAGCAACTCATTGGTGAGATACCCGCACATGAGGTTGGTGTTGAATTGCCTTTCATTGCCGGTGCGCTGGGTTATTTTGGTTATGATTTGGGACGGAACATTGAAAATATTGGTAACCTTGCCAATGACGACCTAGATTTCCCTGATATGGCGGTTGGTTTATATGATTGGGCTATTGTCGTTGATATCAAGCAACAGCAAGCATGGCAAATCCAATTTAGTGACAATGCCGAACAAGCTTGGCAACAGCGTCACGATTGGTTAGTGCAACAAGGTGTTGGCCAGCAATTACAAACTGGCACAGTAGCCTCATCGTTCGAATTACAAACCAGCTGGCAATCTAATATGTCAGAGCAGGCATACCACCAAAAATTTGCCCAGATCCAGCGCTATTTACGCTCTGGTGATTGTTATCAAATTAATTTAGCGCAGCGCTTTAACAATCAATACCAAGGTGATGAATGGCAAGCTTACTGCACCTTAAGTCAGCATAATAAAGCTCCCTTCTCTGCATTTATACGCCTTGAAAATAAAGCAGTATTGTCGATTTCACCCGAGCGTTTTATTCAAGTTCAAGACGCTAATATTGAAACCAAGCCAATTAAAGGCACACGTCCACGCAGTCAAGATCCGCAAATTGATCAGGCTAATGCACAAGCATTACAAATTGCCGAAAAAGACCGAGCGGAGAATTTGATGATTGTCGACTTGTTACGTAATG
>Ga0209291_1000933_pt1 | contig 27354 bp, 19 predicted proteins | sample GOMGulsemesocosm_FD_184633 | JGI IMG/M metagenome (GOLD analysis project Ga0209291, IMG submission 184633) | Methane-oxidizing microbial communities from mesocosms in the Gulf of Mexico - GOM9B Gulf of Mexico (SPAdes) (version 2) | ecosystem: Environmental > Aquatic > Marine > Cold seeps...
ATAATGAGACTTCTCATAAACTTTAGTCCCATACCTGTTATATATATTAATATTCAATGCTTCCAACCATGCAACATCAAAACTATCGTTAATACCATCATTGTTTGGACTTATACCTTGTGGGATATCACATACGTTATATATTTTAACTGTATTAGCTGCAGCAACACATCCTTGATAGCTTAATAAAACATTTGTATAATCACCATTTGCTAAACCATCTAGGACATATCCTCCAATACTGTCTGACGTGATACTAATAGAGCTGGATATTGTGTTCCCATTTAAATCATAAATTAAGTCATAAGTAGCGTTGCCTAAAAGGCTAGAAAAAATCAAACTTCCATCTCCTGAATCACAAGCAGTATTATTTGTTGAATTTAGAGTGTAAGTAGTTGTACTTGTAGTAATATCTACAGTTGAAAAAGGAGCATTACAACCTGAATTATTCTGAACTGTGTACGTATATATTCCTAAAGCATCAGTAGTAAAATCAAAAGCTCCCAAATATGAACTACCAAATGGGCTTCCTAAAGGATCTGTCCAACTCCCAATCGTACTTGGCGCTCCTCCTAACTGATCAAATAAATCAAATGTTTGAGGAGTACCGTTACATATTTGAAGGTTCCCTGATGTTCCTGCACTAGGCAAATCCAGACCTGTGATACAAATTGTTTGTCGGTTACTGAATCCACCAGTTGATCCGGTAAATCCAAAATTAACAAGGTTCTGTCCTGAAAAAACTGTATTTACAACATCTGCAGTATAAGATGTTGAGTACACTCCATCTATTTCAAAATAAAATGTTTGTGCGTTTGAATTCCATTCGATTAAAACATCATGGTAGTTATCATCTTCAATATTTGGTAACGCAGTAGTAGCTGGTAAACTAATCGGGTTATAAACATCCCCGTTTAAGCTAATAGCAATATGGTCAGGAGAAACATCTCCCTGAGAAACTCCATTATCATAGGTATCTATTTCAAAAGCTACTGAAGGTGATACGGCATCCAATGCATCATAAGTACCCCAAAAAGTATCATAACCACCAAAACCTATATTAACTCCATCCAGTCCTAAAGCACCTGTACCGCTAGGATCATCATGAAACACAATAGCAAAACCATCAGCCCCACCATCATTGTTACCTGCATATATTTCTGCTCTAAAAGCGAAATCATTATTTAAATCAATTTTGTTTTGTAACCATATAGCTCCTAATTGACTATTTAAATCATCCGTGATATCAAAACAATACTGACCTGTATTTCCAGCTGGTGGCGTTGTAGTTAATTGCGAATCTCCAACCTCATTAAAAAGGTAACAACTGCAATCCGGATCTGCCATATCCATAAGTCCATCACCATCATCGTCAACTTGATTAAAACAATCGAACTCTTGTGCTAGTAAAGAAAAAGGAAGTAATAGGATTAAAAGTAATATTCTTGATTTCATAGGGCATGAATTTTAAAATTTATGCAAAAATTAAATTTTACTTCTCAATTATAATAAATATGGGACACAAGAACTTTTATTAGGTATAGATTATATAGAAATAGATACTTTTAAAACCTAAAGAGAGAAGTAACTTTAACAGTTATTTCCCTCTAATATTTGTTACGTGATTAATTAAATACTCATTCAATAATAATCGTATTCGATGAAGATATTAATTGAGCCTCAAGATTAGGTCTATTCATATTCTTATCTAAAGGAAACATAGGCCTATTAATCCTTTTATACCCAAGACGATTAAGATCCTGATCAACACCACCTGGTGTTAATGCCATTAACCAATCAGCTCTCATACTATACAATTCGGGTACTAAATAACCTATTTTCACTACTACAATATCTGTCTTTCTTGGATTCAATCCTAACCTAGTAAAATCAATTTCCTTATGATAAGGTTTTCGCTTCTTGGTTACAATTACATGAACACTTCCAACTTTTACTACAACTTCTATTTCTGCATGTTTATCTCCATATTCAATTGCTTCTATTGTTCCTAATAACTTTACAGGAGGTGAAAATCGATTATCAATATCTGCTCCTGCACTCGCTTCAATTGTTCCATCAACACCTATTTTAATTGCTTTTTCAACAAAGCTTGGCCCTGGTATGGATGCATAGATAAGCGATGGACCATTTGACGATTTAAATTCTGGACGCGCCAATATTTTTGCCAAAGTCCAGGTCACATCCCCAGCTCCACCAGCAGTAGGATTATCTCCCATATCACTAATCATAAAAGGATGTTTATCACTTGTAATAGCCCTCTCTATACATTCCTTAAAAGTAGTCGTTGGAGCTACAAACTCAAATTCTGATCTCACATCCCAAAAACTATTTGCTAAGCTTTCAGCAGTATTAGTTACTATATTTTTATCATCACCTGTGACCATAACGACAGCATGATTACGTGGCTCATCGGCCCATGCATACCCAATCCAAATTCCTGCATCAATAACTCCTTTTTTAAAGGTAGCTGGTGCTACTTTTGCATACAAACTCCTTCCTGGTTCTATTCTAGTACTTGTCATTTCTCCAGGCAATAAAATAGGAATTGGAATCCATGCTTTATACTTAGGTTTTCCTTTTCCACTTTCTATTCTATCTAATAAATTATCAACTGTACGTTTCTTAGACTCCAAAGCATCTTCATGTGGAGCTAGCCTGTAACATGTAATTAAGTCTGTATTTTGAGCTAGTCGTTTAGAAACATTTCCATGTAAATCCATTGAAGTTGAAATAATAGTTTTCTTACCTATTACCTCACGAATTCTAATCATGAAATCGCCTTCTGGATCATCTAAACCAACAACACTCATTGCTCCATGGATATCAAAAAACAATCCGTCATATGGCGTGTTTTTTTTTAGCATATCAAGAGTTTTAGTTACTAAAGACTCATAAGCCTCTCTGGTGACAGTTCCACCTGGAAGTGCATGCCCTTTTATTGTCGGAATCCATTCTGCTCTTTTTCTATTCAGTGAATCTGGGGAAAGAAAGGGATAATAAGAAAAAACATCTTCCCCCACTCTAGCGTGAAATGCTTCTTCATGAGTTAAAGCTGGAGAAAAAGTACTTGATTCTATTGCTAATCCAGCAATTGCAATTCTTGGAAGTTCTTTATTTTTAACTTCATTACTGTCATTTTTCTTACACCCATAGGTGATGAATAATAATGTTAAGATGACTAGTGTGTGTTTCATTTCTGATTATTCTAAATGTGTTATAAGTAATTGAGTAACCCGTTTATCTCTTCGCATATGAAAAAACTTTACTTCATTTCACCTAGCTTTTATTAATTACTAAAATGATGATTAAGTTTTGAGACTACTTTTTGAATTTTTTTCACAGAAGACAGAGAGTAATCAGATTCTGGTATACTATCCGTTCCATTTAATTTAAGAGACACTTTTTGTGCTTTACTTGTATATATCTCACTCCCGGTTAAATGAAATTCTGAGCATTTAGTAGTAAATAAATCTTGAATATTAGTTTCATCAATCCCTCCTCCAGGCAGTATACCAATTTTACCCCCAGCTATTTCATTTAATTTAGAAATCACATCAATAGCATTTGTTGCACTATTCATTCCTCCAGAGGTTAAAACTCGATCTGCCTTTAATAAAATTAATTCTTTTAATGATTGGAATAAATCTGGCGTTATATCAAAAGCTCTATGGAAAGTAAAAGGTAAAGGTTTACTTAATTCAATTAATTCCCTAGTTCTTTCAATATCAATTGTATTATCCGCATTTAATACCCCCGACACTATACCATCTACACCTAGTTGCTTACATGCAACAATATCTTCTTTCAAAATATCGAATTCAATATCAGAATAAATAAAATCACCTCCCCTAGGTCGTATCAATACAAATAATTCTATAGCTAGAACTTCTCTAGCCTTTTTTATGCTTCCATAACTTGGTGTCGTACCAGACTCCCAAAGGTTAGCACATAATTCTACTCTCTTTGCGCCAGCCTCCTGAGCATTGAGTGCTGATTGAGTTGAGTTAGAGCAGATTTCTAATGTAAAAATCATCATTGTATGTATTAAGTAAATTTATACAAAAATAATTTTTACTCTCTTACATTATTAAATATGGGACATAACTACTCTTTATAGGTATGTATTTACTGAAATCAAATTAACACTCATTATAGTAAACAAAAAAAGAGGTAACCTTAAGGTTACCTCTTTTTATAATTATTAAAGTAGTTAAAACTATTTAACTTCTTCGAAGTCTACATCCTGAACATCTTCAGTTTCATTTGTAGCTTCTGCTTGAGGTTCTGCTCCTGCAGCTCCACCTTCAGCTTGTGCTTTATACATCTCTTCAGATGCTACTTTCCAAGCTTCGTTAATTTTATCTAACGCTGGAGTAATTGTTGCTAAATCTTTAGTTTCGAAAGCAGCTTTTAATTCTTCTAAGGCAGCTTCTATTGGTTGTTTTTTATCATCTGATAATTTTTCACCAAATTCTTTCAACTGGTTTTCAGTTTGAAAAATCATTGCATCAGCTTCATTTAACTTTTCCACTGTTTCTTTCTTAGCTTTATCTGCTTCAGCATTTTCTTCAGCTTCTTGCTTCATTTTAGCAATTTCCTCTTCTGTTAAACCTGAAGATGCTTCAATACGAATATCTTGAGATTTGTTAGTAGCTTTATCCGTAGCAGAAACCTTGATGATTCCGTTTGCATCAATATCAAAAGTTACTTCAATTTGAGGAACTCCTCTTTGTGCTGGTGGTAATCCGTCTAAATGGAAACGACCGATAGTTTTGTTATCAGCAGCCATTGGACGCTCACCTTGAATTACATGAATTTCTACTGATGGCTGGTTATCAGCTGCCGTAGAGAATACTTGTGATTTCTTAGTAGGAATAGTTGTGTTAGACTCAATTAAAGAAGTCATCACACCCCCCATAGTTTCAATTCCTAATGCTAATGGAGTAACGTCTAATAATAATACATCCTTAACATCTCCTGTTAACACACCACCTTGAATGGCAGCACCTACAGCAACAACCTCATCTGGATTAACTCCTTTTGATGGCTTTTTACCGAAGAATTTTTCTACCTCTTCTTGTATTCTTGGGATACGTGTTGACCCACCTACTAAAATAACCTCATCAATTTCTGACTTAGAAATTCCAGCATCTTTTAGTGCTTTTTCACATGGTAACATTGAACGCTTTACTAAATCATCACATAATTGCTCAAATTTAGCTCTCGTTAATGTTTTCACCAAGTGCTTTGGTCCTGAAGCATCAGCAGTAATATATGGTAAGTTGATTTCTGTTTGTGTAGACGCAGATAATTCAATCTTCGCTTTTTCAGCAGCTTCTTTTAAACGTTGTAACGCCATTGGATCTTTAGTTAAATCCATGTTACCATTTTCAGCTTTAAACTCATTAGCCATCCAATCAATTAATGCTTGATCAAAGTCATCCCCACCTAAGTGAGTATCACCGTTTGTAGCTAATACTTCAAAAACACCGTCACCTAATTCTAAGATAGAAACGTCAAATGTACCTCCTCCTAAATCATAAACAACTATTTTCTTGTCTTCATCAGCTTTGTCTAAACCGTAAGCTAATGCTGCTGCAGTTGGCTCATTGATTATTCTTTCAACTTTTAAACCAGCAATTTCACCTGCTTCTTTAGTAGCTTGACGTTGTGCATCATTAAAGTATGCAGGCACTGTAATTACAGCTCTTGTTACGTCAGTTCCTAAATAGTCTTCAGCGGTTTTCTTCATTTTTTGAAGAGTCATTGCTGATAATTCCTGTGGAGAATATAAACGTCCATCTATATCAACACGAGGAGTGTCATTATCTCCTTTTACAACACTGTAAGGAGTTCTGCTTATTTCCTTTGCACATTCAGAGAATTTATTTCCCATAAAACGCTTGATAGAAGCAACAGTTTTAGTTGGGTTTGTTACCGCTTGTCTTTTCGCAGGATCTCCAACTTTAATCTCTCCACCTTCTACAAAAGCAATTACAGACGGAGTTGTTCTTTTTCCTTCTGCATTAGGTATTACTACTGGCTCATTACCTTCCATTACAGAAACACAAGAGTTTGTTGTACCTAAATCGATTCCAATTATTTTACTCATCTTTATTATATTAAATTATGTATTCGTTTAACTTTTACGATTAGCTAATGTCAATTTGTATGCCAAGAGAAAAAATATGACATGGTGTCAGTATTAAAATAATTTTATATATTTGAAGTGAATTTATGTTGTAACCAAATTACCCTCTAACATATGGAAGAAATTGGGAGGGTGTATTAACTAAGTTTGTATAGTCTTTTCTATATACCATATCTATAAAAATGTAATTAATTAATTTTTTTAGATATGAAGAATAAATTCCCTTTATCGCAAGTATTCCTATTACTTATTGTTTGCATAAGTTATATCACACGAGCTCAAACCACAGCTGAGAGTTGTGATTGCACCCCGGAAATCACAGGTTTAAGTGCTTACTTAAATACTTTAACACTTAGTGAAAATACCCCATTACGCTTTGAAGTTCCTAGTAATACTTCAAAATTTGCTGTTTTACACGGGGTAATTGATAGCTCTACCCCTGCTGTTACTCAAACTTTTATTGATAATTACCCTAATGTGACCACTTTGGTTTTTATGCAAATGCCAGGTAGTGATGACGATACCGCTAATTTACAAGCAGCTCAAAAGCTAAAAAATAGAGGCTACATCACTTATTTACCAGCTGTAGACGCTTATAATGAAGATGCTTTTATAGCCTCTGGAGCAACCGATATGTTTTTTGCTGGCAACAAACGAATAATAGATGTTGGTGCTGAAGTAGGCGTTCATTCATGGAGTGATGGCACTAATAGTGCTACCACCTTTCCTATTGGACATGCCAATCATTTACCTTATATAAATTATTACATAGCTATGGGGTTAAGTCAATCAGACTCTGAAGCTTTTTATTATTATACAATTAATGCTGCTCCTGCCAATAGTATTCATAATATGACAGAAGCAGAAATAGAACAATACAAATTGAGAACATGTAAATATGCAGCTAACCCAGTTTTTACAATTACCAATAACAGTAATACATTATCAACTAATTTAACTGGAGCAAGCTATCAATGGGTTGATTGTAATAATGGTAATATTAATATTTCTGGGGCAACTAACCAAAATTATACTCCTACAACTAATGGTAATTACGCCATTGAAATTACAGAAAATGGATGCTATGGTATTTCTAATTGTATTGCTATAAACTCTTTAGCAGTGAACGATTTTCAACTAAATAATTTAATAAAACTTTATCCTAACCCAGTTAACAATAATAACATAAATCTTAATTGCTCTCACTTAAATGGAGAGATTATAATTGATATTAAAGATATTAATGGACATCAGATAAATACTATTGTATCTCAAGGCAGTGAAACTATAAAAATTGACATCTCAACTTATTCTAAAGGGGTATACTTTTTATTAATCAAAAACAATAAAGATCAACATATTTTAAAAGCTATTATTCAATAATATTTCCCTTAATTAAACAATAAGAGATCGTCAAAAATAACTTTCAGGCGATCTCTTTTATTTTTAATAACTAACTTATACTTTAATTAATCAACTAAAACTTTTCTAACCTCTCTACTATCTCCATCTGTAACATTAACAAGATAAATTCCAGCAGCTAAGTTTTCCAAATGGATATCTTTTGAAAAATTTAATGTATTATCAAATACTTTAGAAAATATTGTAATCCCTCTTATATCATAAATGTCTACATTGATGTTTTTACCAGAATTTGATTTTAAATTAATATTAAATATTCCGGTATTAGGATTTGGTGAAATTATAAATTTCTCAAATATTGAATCGTAAACCCCTAAAGTTGGATCATTAAAAACTTTAATTTTTCCTACATTAATATTATATGGATTAACTGTAGTCCCTGAACTTAATTCAAAAGCAATCATGACTAGTTTTTTCCCACTATTTGATGAAAGGTCTAACGTTTCGGTATTCCACCCCACTGATGTGCTATTCCCCAAACTATAAGGTATAAGGTTTGTTGGATTATCATCGAACACCAATAACACATCAATATTTGTTGGTGCTATCTGCCCCGTCTTGTAAGTAAGTTCTAATACTGTTTCTGTACCAACAGTTAAGTTAGTTTTATATAATTTAATAGTTGATGGAGATCCTCCAGTAATCATTCCATCAAGCTTTACTGAACTTCCACCATTATAAGCATCATTAAAGTCAAAAGAAGCCGCTATTGAAGTACTTCCTTCTATAGCAAATTGCCAAGTAGGCAACAATTCTTGATCAGACATATTATGCCAATCACTAGAACTTGTTTCTATTCCTTCAGTAAATTTCTTTCTACCATGTCCTGAATTAAAACATGTCTCAAACGGAAGTGAATTAATCGTTGAACTAGCAGGCACCCAATTTGAGATTCCCTTAAATCCAGATCCGTCAACTATCGAAGGGTTATGGTCAGCACCACCAAACATGTGTCTCTCTGCTTCATAAAAATTTAGCCTATCATTTGGATCATTATTAAAATTACTATACTGTGTATTATTATATATGACATTGGAAGCAAATAACCCTAATGAAGTATACGCAACAGATGTTACTGAATTATGGATATCATTCATCCAATTATTCCCCCCCGTTTCAAATACTGGTTGATTTCTTCCAGGCCATAAATCTACACCAGAAAAAACATCATATGGACTTCTTCCTATTGCATTTGCATTACCATTTGAAGCTTCGGGCCATTGATAAGTATTCCAGAAAAAATTAGTAAACATTGCACTACTTACACGTTCTTCATAACCATCAGCTAAATTATTATTCTCATCATTTTGTAAAAATGCGTTATTATTTCCATTTAAATAATTCTGCCAACTAACTGTTCCACTCAACAACATAGCATCATACCAGATAACTTCTTTACCTAAGGGTTCAATAGCAGCTGTTAAATCCCTAACAAACTCATACATTAATTGTCCGTTAGTTGCATTGGTATCTGTTTCTTCATTTATAAACCAACCGTCGAAATTATAATACTCTATGATCTCTTTAAGTTTTGTTACTGCTATAAAATTATTTGAAGCATCTTTTTCAAGAAAGTTAGTCATCGTTGCTGTAGATCCACCCCACGCATTAGGCGCAAAAAACACATTCCCAAACACTTTTACTCCATTTTTATGAGCAGCATTTACCCATGGAGCTGAAGGTATCTGAACAGTATCATCTGCAGTGCCTCCAAACCATACTAATTTATCAATATATGCCCAGTGTGTAAAATTATAATAATTAAAAACAGGTTGTTCTCCATTATAATTACCAAAGTTATTCATCCCATCTGGTAACCAAGCAATTTCAATATCATTAGCCAAAGCTGAGTTCAATTGAGTACTTGTGTCAGTAAAGCGTGTTGCTAAATTTTCCGTTGCTATATTATTAGCATCTGCTGTAGCACCACCTGATGCCCATGCTTTTAACTCATCCACAGATAAAATAAAAGGTGGATTGTTGACGATTTGTGCATTAATATTTGAGCAAGCAAAAAAAGAAATTAACGTAATAAATAGCTTTTTATTCATATAAATAGTTTTGGTTGGTAAAAAAAGAGTTGAACAATTCACTGAAATCGCTCAACTCTTTATGTGATTATTTGGAGGCATTTACAATAGCAAACCTTCCAATTTTGTTATTTGTTTATCTAAAGTAGTGTTTTCCTTTTCTAAGAAATCTATTTCTGCTTGTTGCTCTTTAACTGCATTTACCAATACGGCATTCATTTTAGAATAATCCATAGACATTGGTATTCCATTCTCGCGAGAAACTACATTTCCTTTCTCGTCTTGATGTGAAACTACTTCAGGAATTATCTCACTTACCTGCTCAGCAATAAACCCAATTGTATATAGACCTGATTTGCTATTTTTATATTGATATTTAACAGGTTTTATTTTTAAAATATCATTTAACCCATACTGAGAAGTTGTAATGTTCTTTTTGGCTCTTCTAGAACTTGAAACATTAAACGCTGTAGCCGTTATTTCAAGTTGAGTTTGTCCTTCCCATCCTAGGTAAATTTTATTTCCAGCATCATAATTATCTACATTAGTGTTATTAACGTTATAACCGCCAAGGTAAATCGCATTAGCATCAAAACCTGAATCAGTATACATTCCTATTAAATCGTATTGTTTAGAGGTATCCCAATCATTCTTTCTCGTTCTTAAAACGGCATTCCCAGTACTTTCTAATAAAATTCTATCAGACAATACATGAAAAGGCTCTATAGGTGCAGTTGTACCAATACCTACATTACCAGTATTTCCATTATACATATCATTACCAACTACAGTCCAATCAGTATCTAAACTAGGTGTTCCCCAATTTGCATTTCCAGAAGCATCTGTTATCAATACTAAACCGGCAGCCTCAATACCACTTACTAATCGTATAGCAGGAGCTGAATCCTCTATATGTAATAAAACCGATGGAGTAGTTGTTCCTACACCAACATTTCCTGTATTGGCATTGTACATATCATTTCCTGAAATTGTCCAATCTGTATCAAGACCAGCAGCTCCTCCTAAGGGTACCCACTTGGTTCCGTCCCAGTAATGAAAGCCTACTCCTGAAGCAACTGTAGTATTATAAACTAATAAGCTTTCTACTGGAGCAGCTACTGGAGCAGCAGTATTTAAATTGGCAATTGCTACTCTAGGTACTAATACTCCTTTATCTACTGCTGTAATATCCAATATAGCACTTGAATTTGGAGTAGTTGTTCCGATTCCTACTTGAGAAAAAATAGCCAATGGAAACAATACTAATATTTTTAATAAATGATTTTTCATTAATTATGGTTTTTAAAAATTAATAAAAAGAATTATTTTTTAGCCTTTTCTAAAAGAGCCTCTTCTATTCTAGCCAAACGTTGTTTAAGTGCATCATTATTGCTTTTAAGTTCTTGCACTTTTGAATGCTGCTCCTTAACAGCATTAACTAATACAGCACTCATTTTAGAATAATCCATAGAAACAGGTTTTCCTTGTTCACGAGAAACTACTTTATGGTTTTCATTTTGATGAGACACTATTTCTGGTATTACCTCACTAACTTCCTCGGCTATAAAACCAATAGTGTATAACCCCGATTTTTCAAAATTATATTGATATTTCACAGGCTTTATTTTTAACAAATCATCCAAACCATATTCTAATGTTGAAATATTTTTTTTGAATCTTTCAGAACTAGAAACATTAAACGAAGTAGCTGTGATAGCAAGTGTACCAATACCAACATTACCTGCAGTATTACCACCACAAATTACTTTATCAGCATCATCATAATTGTTACCGGTATGATTTGCATTATAACCACCTATATAAATAGCGCTATTATCCCATCCTTGATAACTTCCAATAAGCTCATACCCTTTACCTGTACTAGTATTTTTAGTACTATATACAGCATCCGGATCAAATTCTAATAGCATGTGTTGTGCTGAAACATGTAGTTTTTCAATAGGAGTAGTTGTACCAACACCTACATTACCAGTATTTGCATTATAAATGTTAGCTCCTGAAGTAGTCCAATCACCATCATCTCCACCATCTTGCCAAGAAGCATTCCCTAAAGCATCTGAGGTTAATACTCTTCCTGCTTGTTCAAATCCATCTACAATTCTAATTACAGGCTGTCCAGCAGTTGTAGAAGTAATAGAAATATTATCAACAAAAGCTCTATCTAAACCTGTACTCGAAGAACTATCTTTTGAATACCTCCAAGACAAGGTATGAGTCCCTGCAGTAAGTGTTCCTGCATAATTTGCCCAAGCAACAGAACCAGACCAAGAAGCACCTCCCTCTTGAACATCATCAACATAAAAACGTAAATAATCATAACTTCCTTCACTGTCTACTCTATAATCAAAAGAATAAGCAGATCCTCCTGCTGGTATTGTTACAGTCATTTCTAATCTTGAATCAGTACTATCCGTACCAGATGCAGATCCAGCACCATAAACACCTGTATTAAATTCCCCTGCAGCTGAGGTTATACTCCAGTTACCCATTGTTCCTGAAGATGTAAATGGAGGTAAAGTATTATCTTCAAAACCATCATTTACTGCTACAACTGTAGCCCCTGAAGTATCTTCAATATGCAATTTGGCAGTTGGTGTTGCTGTTCCAACACCTACATATCCAGAATTAGCATTATACATATCATTTCCTACAACTGTCCAATCACCATCATTTGCTGCTGCTCCCGACAATGGAGTCCATTTTGCTCCATCCCAATAATAAAAACCAACACCAGTAGCAATAGTTGTATTGTAAACCAATAGACTTTCAATCGGAGCGGTCACTGGTGCAGCTGTATTTAAATTTGCAATTGCAACACGAGGCACTAATACTCCTTTATCAGTTGCATCAACTTCTAACATTGAACTTGAGTTTGGGTTTGTTGTACCAATACCTACTTGGGCATATATAGCTAATGGAAGTAATAATAACGTAAGTAATATTTTTTTCATAACAATATTGAGTATTTTATATGCCGCCAAGATTATGAAAAGAGATGAATCAAGAAAAAAAGTGGGTTAGAACAAGTAATTTCTGGGATATAAAATAATATTGTGTTTTAGTACAGTGTAAACTAAAATATCAATTAGGGTTTTATATAAGAAATAAAAAAGAGCGCTAGATTTAGCGCTCTTGAGAATAAATTAATGACTTGTTTTTTTTAATTAATACCCGAATTAATTAAAAAACCTAATTTTATAAATTATAACAAGTCATCGTAAACCATAATTAAGGATTGAATATGTAATTAATCAATAAACCTTTAATACTTTGATTGTCTAATAATTTAATTTACCCGAAAAAATTAAAAATAATCTTAGTAATTATGTTTTACCCATGAATTATGATTCAAAAATACTGTTAAAAGCTGGAATCACTATAATATGAGGGACGAACAGGGTATTTATTGGGATAAATTTCGACAATACTAGCTTAAATTAATTTTCAGGTAAACTTCCTGCCTAAATGCCTTAGAAACAGGCACATTAGATGTTAATATATTTATGAAATGGTTTGATTTATCTACCGAAGTAATTTTATTCTTATTAATTAAAAATGCCCTATGAGTTTTCACAAAATCAACAGGAGACACTACACCTATAAATTCTTTTAATGTTGCACGATGCCTATATACCATACTAACCGTATGAATTAACAGGTAATTTTTTTGAGATTCTATAAAACAAATATCACTTATGGACACTTTATCAAACCTGTCGATATTTTTTAAAAATATGGTTGTAGCGAAAGACTCTTGAGCAACATTTTCATTATCTGCTAATACCGCTAATTCATTATGTTTATGCAATGCTATTTCTATAGCCGAAAAAAGCTCTACTTTCTGAAATGGTTTTGCTAAAAAACCAAATGGACTTGCCTGAACAGCCCTTGATATGGTATCCTTATCCGTATATGCTGTTAAAAAGATAAAGGGAATATGATAATTTTCTTTTATATGATTTGCTATCCAAATTCCATCTTTCTTATCATTTAAATTAATGTCTAATATCACGCAATCAATAACTGTATTTTTTAAATAAGATAAAGCCTCTTCAGTATTCATAGCACAACCTACAACAGTATAGCCTGAAGTTTCTAGAAAATTAGAAAGTGTTTTGGCTGTGATATATTCATCTTCAACAACTAATATTTTTACCGCTTCTTCCATTTTATGTAGTGCTTAAAAATGTTATTTTAATTTCTGTTCCCCCAGTACTGTTTACTGTTAACGTTCCTTTTAACTGTCTTGCTAATCCTTGTATTAAATCAAACCCTATAGATTTCAATAGCTTAATATCAAACCCTTGAGGTAAGCCAACCCCATCATCTATAATGGTTAAGATATATGCTTCATTTTCTTTTATTATCCCTACCTCTATACTACCAGAATTTTTATTTTCAAAAGCGTGTTTATAAGCATTACAAACAGCTTCATTTACAATTAAACTTACAGGAACAGCCAATGTAACATCAAAATCTATTCCTGCTGCCATTATTTTAGTTTCAATACTTTTGTCAGAAATTGAATATGACATTTGTAATACTTGAAGTAATTCCTCTAAATACTTTTGCATGTTTACCTTACTCACATTTTCTGATTGATACATCATTTTATGTACTAAAGCCACTGTTTGAATTCTATTTTGCCCCTCTTTTAATGCTAATTTTACGCTTTCATCAGTTACCGAAATATTTTGTAATTCAAGTAAACCTGAAATTACCTGTAAATTATTTTTAACTCGATGATGTACTTCTTTTAACAACACTTCTTTTTCAGATAAAGCAACTTTTACTTGCTCGTTCTTAAGTGTGATTTCTTTATTTTTTTGACTAACTTCTTTCCTACTTTTCTTAAGTTTATAAGTATTTAGTAGGCTCAACACCAATAACAACAGGAGCACTATTGCAAAAAAAACCAGAATATTCTTCTGTTTATTTTTTAACTTTAACTCTTGGTTTTTAAGATCTGTTTTATGTTTTTCTATAAGACGATGCTCTTCTGATATGGTATAAATTAACTCATTACTAGCAAGAATTTGATTCTTCCCTTTTGTATCAATAAAATCTTTTACTCTAAAAGCCTCCTTATAATAATAACTTGAAGAATCATTTTTTTGAATTTTATTATAATAATGTGCTTTATTTTTTAAATAATCAACTAAAGCAGAATTATCAGATAAATCAACAATAAGTGGCTTTATATTATTAAATATTTCTGTTGCCTTTTTTAAACTACCTAACTCTAAATAACACGTAGCTAATAAATTATAACTATTTACAGTACTACCCATATTAAGTTTAAATTTTCTTCCCACTACAATATCTTCTTGCAATAAAGGAATTGCTTCATCATACCGTTTTTCATTAACATATATCTCTGCTATATTTCCTTTTACAACTGCAGTAATAAGCTCATATTGTTCCTTGTTCGTATACTTTAAAGACTCATTTGCATACCTAAGAGATTTTTTAAAATTAACTAAAGCACTATCATTATTTTTTGATTCATAATAATAATACCCTAAATCATTATAAGCAGAAGGTATAATTAAAGAATCTCTAGTTTTAGAGGTTCCAAGTTCTTTAATCTCTTTTTTTAAAGCTAATATTGCTTTATCATATTGATAAAGCCTACTATAAAGTTTACTATTCATGTTATAGCTCCAGAGAGGATATGCAACTCCATTATTTATGAGCATTTGAATTTTCGCATTGACCTCGAATATTTCTGGATACAAATACAATTTGTAATATGCCTTTTTTAAATTATCATAAATAGACATACTGTCTGCAGCAGTTAAGTCATTATGTTTATCTTCTAATGTTTTGCTAAGAATATTAATGCTTTGTATATAATTCCCAGAATGATAATTCAATTGAGCAATGGTCATTTTTACATGACGTAAAATTAAATTGTCATCCGTTATTTTACTATCCTTATTTAACTCATTTAATAGAAAAACACTGTGCGTAACTTTGATAGAATCATGTAAATTATCATAAAACTCTAATTTTTCTTCAAGATCAAATGATTTAAACTGATTTTCAAAAACAAGGTCTTGAGAAGACACTTCAATAAAGAAGAAATAAAAAAATAAGATTAAGATTGACCTAGTATTTAAAATATTCATACAAAAAACAAGAATTAGCTTATATACAATGATTAAACAAGAAAATATCTAACAGTAATTATTATTTATTTCAAACAGTTTTTGAAGAAAACATAATTTAAATTAACACTGGAATACTTGATTAGTTTATAATAAGATAGTATATTAATTCATATTCTTTTAAAAATACGCCTTTTTAAAATCCTATAATAGGTTTTGGGATAAAAACTGCTTTTACAGGGACACATCAACTCGAGTGCTTTTGAATATCATAAACTTAAAGAATATAACATTTTATCTTTATTTTGTTAAGCTACAAATAACCTTAGTAAACTTTGTTTTTTTAATTAGCTTAGCCGACTGAATTATTTATTATGGAACGTATTAGTGTATTCGACATGTTAAAAATTGGTGTAGGGCCTTCCAGTTCTCACACTCTTGGACCTTGGCGTGCTGCAGAACGATGGATAAAAGAGTTGAAAAGCACTAATGAATTCAATAATATTATTTCCATTAAAATAGACTTATATGGTTCCTTATCACTAACTGGTAAAGGTCATGCAACTGATTTGGCTGTATTGTTGGGCTTAAGTGGTGCTGACCCTGAATATATACCAATTGAAGATCTTCAAGGGATTATTGACAATATCAAAGACACCAATACCTTAGATTTTAACGGTGAACGAGCTTTAGTTTTTGAAACGAAGCAGATTATTTTTAATAAAGAATTTCTTCCTTTCCATTCAAATGGATTAATATTTACAGGTACAACTATAGATGGTAGAGATATCAAATCTACTTTTTATTCAATTGGAGGTGGTTTTGTTATTAAAGAAGATGATTCAAAAACTAATTCCACAAAAGAGCTATTAGATTTCCCTTACCCGATACAACGAGCAAAAGAATTATTATCTTATTGTACTAAAGAAAATAAAATTATTTCTGAAATTGTTTTAGAAAATGAAAAAACATTACGTTCAGAAGAAGAAATAGATACACAATTATTACGTATTTGGAATACGATGCAAGAGTGCACCTATATAGGTTGCCACTCCGAAGGGTTCCTCCCAGGAGGATTAAATGTTCGTCGTAGAGCTTTTGATTTACATAAAAAATTAAAAAAGAACTTTAACTATGATAATCCAGAAAATTGGATGCAGAGCATCAGAAAAACTGAAGTTAAATTTCGAGAAATATTAAAATGGGTAGATTGTTATGCCTTAGCTGTAAATGAAGTTAATGCTGCCTTAGGTCGTATTGTAACAGCTCCTACAAACGGAAGTGCAGGGGTTATCCCTGCTGTTTTAATGTACTATCTAACCATTGAAAACCATGATGCAGACTTTAAACATGTTAAACAGTTTTTATTAGTTGCTGGAGAAATTGGAAGTTTGTTTAAAAAAAATGCTACCATATCAGCAGCAATGGGTGGTTGTCAAGCAGAAATAGGAGTATCATCTGCAATGGCAGCTGCTGCTTTATGTGAATTACTAGGAGGATCACCTGCACAAGTTTTAATAGCTGCTGAAATTGCTATGGAACATCACCTTGGTTTAACATGTGATCCCATTGGAGGCTTGGTACAAATACCATGTATTGAACGTAATTCTATGGGAGCTATAAAAGCGATTAACGCCGCTGAAATGGCTTTAGATAGAGACCCAGCTCATGTAAAAGTTCCTTTAGACAAAGTAATTGATACCATGTGGGAAACGGCAAAAGACATGAGTTTAAAATATAAAGAAACTTCAGAAGGTGGATTAGCTATTTCTGTAAATATGGCAGATTGCTAAAAAATTGAAGTATTGATTTTCTTATTAATCTCAGCACAAAAACTGAATACATTTTTGCTATCGCGATATGTTTCGTGACCAAAACTTTTTATGATACTATAGTCTACACCCATTTTTTTAAACCATTTAATACTAGGTTTAAAAGGATCATACTCTCCATAAATTAGATTAATTTCACAAGCAGGCTTATTTAATTCATGCCGTAACCTTGTAGCTGATATTGCATACATTTTATTAATTTTCAAGCCTCTTAAAGCTGCTTTCCATGCAATTGTTCCACCAATACTAAATGCCAAAACATCAATTTCATTAGGCTCTAATGCAATTAGTTTTTTAACCGCCGTGGTAATTCCGTAATTAACAAATTGCTCATGAAGCTCTTCTTTAACCACTATTGTTTTATCTACAGCTCCTAATTCACAACAATCATAATAAGTAATATCAAAATTAGATTCCAAAGAGTTAAAATAATAATCAATCCAATCATTTTTTGAAGCCCCCCAGAGATCAGATAATATTATCAATCGTTTCTTCATTATTAAATTATTCCCCACAGTTTTTACGTCTAGTATCTAAAATAGATACTATTTTCCATTGTTCATCCGTATAAAACAGTTGAAATGAGTTAGCACCACAATGGCTTAACATTCCGTTTAAATAAAAGTTATACGGACACCACACTTGTGCCAAATTTCCATCAATTTTAAAATCAAAAGATTGTAGTTCTTCCTCCCAACTTCTAACTTTAGCATACTGCGTAACCAATTTTAAAAAGCCACTTACATTTTGATTAACTAAAATTTCTTTACCTTTCTTATCTGGTTGAATACTTTGTAATAACATGTTTGTATGCATAACCGATTTCATTTTTAAAGAATCCGATTGATGAAAACCATCAAAAAAAGTTTCTATTGCATATTTTACTTTATATTCTTCATCTGTTTGTGAAAAACCTACTACCATAAATAACATTGCTATAAGTACTATTTGTAATTTCATGCCCTTTTAATTTGATTACACTCAAAAATAATCAATTATCATTCCTTAAAATATATTTTAACATTCTTTTAAACCACAATGAAGTATTTGCTAAACTAAATTACTAATTTTGTATTTATAAAATTTACTAAAATGTCAGTAGCAAAAAAAGAATATAAAAGAGTAACTGTAAAGTCCTTAATCGATATGAAAAAAAATGGAGAGAAAATCTCTATGTTAACTTCATACGATTATACCATTGCAAAAATTGTTGATGGAGCTGGTACTGACGTTATTTTAGTAGGGGATTCAGCTTCTAATGTAATGGCAGGTCATGAAACTACATTGCCGATTACACTAGATCAAATGATATATCACGCTTCTTCTGTTGTTCGTGCAGCAAAAAGAGCTTTAATTGTTGTTGATTTACCTTTTGGAAGTTATCAATCAGATCCTAAAGAAGCTTTACGCTCATCTATAAAAATAATGAAAGAATCTGGTGGACATGCAGTAAAATTAGAAGGAGGAAAAGAAGTAAAAGAATCAGTTAAACGTATTTTAAATGCTGGTATACCAGTAATGGCACACCTAGGATTAACACCACAATCAATATATAAGTTCGGAACATATACTGTAAGAGCTAAAGAAGAAGAAGAAGCTGAAAAATTAAAGAAAGATGCTTTAATGTTGGAAAAAATTGGATGTTTCGCTTTAGTATTAGAAAAAGTACCTGCAAAACTAGCACAAGAAGTTGCTGATAGCTTAACAATTCCTGTTATTGGTATTGGTGCTGGTAGCGGTGTTGATGGACAAGTACTTGTTACTCATGATATGGTTGGTATGACTCATGAGTTTAACCCACGATTTTTGAGACGCTACATGAATTTATATGAAGATATGACCAATGCAATTGATCAATATTGTAAGGATGTAAAATCAGTTGATTTCCCCAACCAAAACGAACAATATTAGACTATAACATTTTACATTATCGGCTCAAAAGATCAAAACAACAAGGTACTAAGTACTAATAACAACCTTCAAGTGCTCTTTGAAGACAATCATATTATTGTCATCAATAAACGTGCTGGTGACTTAGTACAAGGAGATAAAACGGGAGACAAACCGTTACCCGATGTTGTAAAAGAGTACCTTAAAGAGAAATACAACAAAGAAGGTAATGTGTTTTTAGGTGTAGTACACCGTTTAGATCGCCCTACTACTGGTATTGTTGTATTTGCAAAAACGTCAAAAGTACTACCAAGATTAAATAAATTATTTGCAGAAAAAACTGCTCATAAAACTTATTGGGCAGTTGTTAAAGATGCTCCTCCAAAACAAAAAGACACCTTAGTACATTGGCTGAAGAAAAACCCAAAAAACAATAAATCTACTGCCTTTAAAAAGGAAGTTGAGGGTTCTAAAAAAGCAATTCTACATTATGAATTGCTAAAAACTTTAGATAATTATAATCTACTAGAAATTAACTTAGAAACTGGAAGACATCATCAAATACGTTGTCAGTTAACAACTATAGGCTGTCATATAAAAGGTGATTTAAAATACGGAGCTAAACGAAGTAATAAAGATGCTAGTATTCATTTACACGCCAGACATATTGAGTTCATACATCCTGTAAAAAAAGAGTCGATTAAAATTACAGCTCCTGTTCCAAATGATCCTATTTGGAAGGCTTGCTCAATATAATACAGGAACTCCTATAGAATTCGCCTCATCCTCAAGGAGAAGGAACAAAACGTATAAGCTAAAAAACACCTCCTTCATGTATTAATAACATTCAGATGGTGCTTACCCCAAAAAAACTTACTTATTATTTTTGCTCCAACGTTTGTAAACGTTTTTCTAATTGTTCATATTTTGACAATTGTTCTTTTAACATTTTATTTTCTTCAGTTAATACCTCAACTTTTTCATTTAACTCCTTAATACCAGCCGTTAATAGTGGAGTTAACCTAGAATAATCAACCATCATTGGCTCTTTGGTTACATCTGAATCTGGACTTCCAGAAACTGCTTGTGGATATACTGGTTGCAACTCTTGAGCTAAAAACCCCATTTCTATTTTTCCCCTTAATTCTTTATACTCATAATTTTTAGGATGAATTTTATTAATGATCCCTAATGCATTCTTAACTTCCTTAATATTTGTTTTTAAACGTTGATCTGACAAAGTTTGATAACTCACCCCTACCCCAGTTCCTTGTATTCTTCCATTTACGGTATCTGCGCCATCAAAAAATCCAATGTAATAATTGGTACTTGTAGGAGCCGCATACCCCAATTTTACTTTTATACCATGTACAGAAGTAGAGTTTCCTCTATTATAAACTTGAGCTACATAATCTCCAAAAACAATATCTTCAACATCCAATCTATATGCGGGAATATACGGACTAGATATACCTACTCCTAAATCTCGAGAGAAGTAACCAATACCATTAAAATAACCTGCATGCCCGTTTGCATGAGTGTTTTCCCCATAAATAGCTCTATTACCATCACCATATGCATTACCATAAACGCCAGTATGTATTCCAGTACCACTTGAAGACACATAGCCATAAACTCCATAAACAGCACCCGTACTTAATGCAGAAGGCAGCAAATAATTATAAGATCCATATCCTCCTCCAGTAAAACCACTTAATCTATTATACGTTCCATATTTAGTAGAAGAACTTGTATTAGTCATATTTGTATAACTTCCATAAAAAGTCCCTGTAGATGTACCAGAAAAAGTACTATACGAACCATACTTAAACCCTTGAGTATCTGAGAATTTATTATACACACCATATTTCGGGGAGGTATTTACACCAGTAAAGTCATTATATACCGCAAATTGTGATCCCGTTCCTACCGTACTAATATCATTATAAATACCATACTTCCCTCCTGAACCAGTTCCGGTAGTAGATACTAAAACACCGTTTCCTGAATCCGCTGAATTCTCAATATCTAATAAAGCTGTAGCTGTGTTTTTACCTATAGCTATGTTCCCCATTCTGTAAATATTATCATTTACGTTAGCGGCAGCAACAGAAGCTCCTTCTTGATAAAAGTCTGAATTAACATTCCCTAAAAAAGGAGACCAAGTAGTATTGGCGTTATCCCAATAATAAAACCCTTTTATTGGCGTACCGATTCCAGTTGCATATACCAATATACCATCTTGACTCGCTCCGGGGTTAACTGCCGAAAATTCATCTACTCTGGGTATTAAGATACCATCTGTGTTTGCTGGTGTAGCTTGATTAGAAGCTATTATATCCAAACTTGCATTTGGTGTAGTAGTCCCAATACCTACTTGTGCCATACTCAGACTAGTGATAAAAAAAGTGAACAGTACTATTTTATAATTCCCCATTATTAATTTATTTAAACAACTCAACTACTATTAATTAGATACAAATATCTATTAAATTGTATTGTTAAAAAAGGCTTTTTTAGTGAACGCACCTATTTTTTTAGTGAATGTAAAAAAGGAGCCCGTTTTTAGACTCCTCTTGGTAAGTATATTTATATCTTTTAACAATTACTCTATTACAAGTTTCTTAGCAGTACTTTGCGTGTCAGAAATAAATTTGATAACATATACTCCTTTTATCAAGCTAGACACATCCAACTGTTTTGAATAAGTTATATCCAACACTTTACGTCCGTTAATGGCGTATATTTCAATAGCGCTTATTGCTTCATTACTTTCAATATTTAATATTGATTTTGTAGGGTTTGGATAGATTTGAATTTCTCGCCCAAGCAATTCTTTTACATTTTTAGCTTCTCTAGCACTATTTGGATTTCCTCTTGTCGGACCAGAATTTCGTGTACACGGACCACCATACATAGCAGTATCATCTTTTAACCAGTCTCTGTACACTCCATTTCCTAAGTTAGCTACCCAAGAATGGTCTACTTTTATACATGTTAAATCTGGATTATTTAGAGCAGAAAAATTACGTAAACGAGCATTTCTACCATTTTTCACATTTAAAGTAGTTAAATTATTTCCAACACAATAGAATGTTCTCAATTTTTGATTGGTGCTTAAATTTAATTCTGTTAAATTATTTCCATTACAATCCAAAATAGCTAAATCTGCAAAATCCTCTATACCAGTTAAATCTGCTATACTTCTATCACTAATATATAAAACTTCTACTTGATCAATGTTTGATGTTAACACATAATTGTCCAAATCTCCATAATCATAACCTAAATCAATTAATCTTTGCTCAAAATTATCATCTGGTACATAGGTAGTTAGTTGAGTTGTATAATCACAATTTTCACTATAACCTGCAATTGCGTCTTTTACCCAATTACTGTAATCACCAGTTTGGTCATTAGCATCCGAAGCATCATCTACCTGAATACAAAGTAAATCAGGGTTATTACTAGCGTTAAAGTTGAATAATAAATCGTTTCTTCCATTTTTTACATTTAGAGATGTTAAATTATTAGCGCCACAGTACAAAATACTCAATTTAACATTGGTACTAACATCAAAATCAACCAGCTTATTTCCAGAACATTTCAACTCTTCTAATTCCAAATTTTCACTTACATTTAAATTGGTAATTTCATTATTCACACAAGACAATAACTTTAAATTATTATTACTACTTACATCTAAACTAGTAAGGTTTCCATATCCACAATACAAGGTTTCTAACTTAGTATTAGTACTTATATCTAAATTCTCTATGGTAATCCCTGACCACCCTAGTCCTCCACAATGTAATTCCATTAATTGTACATTATTATTTAAGCTTATATTTGTCAAAGGATTATTTACACTAAATAATATTTCTAATAACTCAAAATCTTCTATACCCGTTAAATCTGAAACACCCTTAGCAGAAATATTCAACTTTAATACAGTATTTATATTACTGGTTAGCACATAATTATCATAAGCAATACCGTTACCCATACTTGTAACTGCCCCAACAGCAACTTGATTACCATTGGCATCATGGGTTTCTAAATAATTTTCAAAATGATTATCTGGTATATATGTTAATTGTATCGATTGGCAATCTACATTATAGGTCGTCGTATTATCTTTTTGCCAATCAACATAAACACCGGTTCCGGCAGTTGCCGCCGTAGAATCATCTACTTGAATACAAATCAAATCCGGGTTACTTGTGGCATCAAAGGTTGTTATACTAGAATTATTTGCATTTTTAATATTCAAACTCTGCAATTTATTACTATACAATTTTACAAAAGCTAATGCAGTGTGATGGCTTAAATCTAACTCTACTAATTGATTTGAACGACCAATAAAATTTTCTAATAGTATGTTATTAGAAATATCAATACTCGTTAAAGCATTATAACCACAGTTTAAATGTCTTAGACTTGTATTATTTGTCAAGTTTACATTTGGTCCCCAATTACGGCTATAATCTAAATACACCAGTGCTGTATTCGCACTAACATCTAAACTGGACAATTCATTATACTCGCAGTTTAGCACCGTTAAATAAGGGTTACTTGTAACATCTAAGTCTTGTAAAAAATTAAAACCACACCATAATTCATTTAATGCCAAATTAGAACTAATATTTATAGAGGTCATTACATTTTCGATACAATTTAACTTCGTTAGGTAAGTATTATTACTTAAATCTAAAGTTGCTAAATTGTTTTGAGAACAATATAATTGCTCTAAATCTACAAAAGCTTCAATTCCCTGTAAATCATTAATTCCTGAGTTATTAAGGTTTAACGATCCGATAGCAATAGCATCTATATTTATAATATCTCCTGTAAGTCCATTGGTATCAATCCCCAAATCGATTAGTTTTTGTTCAAAATTTGAATCTGGAATAGGTGTTGTTTGCCCAAAAGACATCATTGTAATGCATACGCATCCTAAAAGTAATCCTACTTTTTTCATAAAAATTAATTTTAATATTGGTTAGTTAAAAAAGAAACCCCAATAAAAGTATTGAGGTGTTAACTTCATTATTGAATAATTAGCCTTTTAATAGCATGTTTGTCATTTGCAGTTAACTTCATTAAATAGACACCACTAGATAATGGAGATACATCTAAACTGTTGGTAAACTCACTAGAAAGAATTTTTCGTCCATTAATAGTATACACTTCTATAGTATCTATAGATTCTTTACTTTCAATATTTAGAATTGAATTGGCTGGATTAGGATATAAACGAATTCCTGAATTTAATTGATAATCTTCTGTACTCAATGTACAGTTAGTGGTATATGCTGTTCCTGCTTCTTTATTTGTTAAATTAGCATCAGCCCAAGCCATATCATCTACACATGCAAAAGACAAACCTATGTTACCTCTTATATCAAAACCTGCTGGTGTAATATTACTTGTATTTCCATTTTTTAAATTAACCCCTGTCAAAGCATTATTTTGAGCATACATTATTCGTAACACAATACTATTTGAAAAATCCAAAAATGCTATATTATTATCTTGTCCCCAAAAAACATCCAAAGCTGTTAGGTTAGTAACATCTAAAGTAGTTAGCTGATTATTATTTATATATAAACCTGTTAATAATGGGTTATTACTTACCTCTAATGAAGTTAACATGTTACCACTGCAGTCCAAATAGGACAAAACAGTATTATTATCTGCATTTAAAGAAGCTATATTGTTATTATTAAAACGTAAATCATCCAATAAAAGGTTATTACTTATATCTAAACTTGTCAATACATTATTTTGAATAAATAATGTATTGAGTTGTGAATTACTCGTCACATCAATTGATGTTAGCCCATTTTGCCCAGCTCTTAAAATTTCTAAACTCGATAAAGTACTTATATCAATATTTGTGAAACCACAACTTGTAAAATTCAATTCAACCAAAAGCGAGTTATTGCTTACATCTAATGTTGATGGTAAATCTATATTACTAGAAAAGTCTAAATGAGTTATTTGTGTATTTGTTGAAAAATCAAGTGTTGCAAGCGTATAATTACTTTTACATTCAAATACTTGTAAATTAATTAATGTAGATGTGTTTATACTAGCAACATTATGATAATTGACTTTTAAAGATGTTAAATTAGTAAAAGCTTCCAACCCTGTTAAATCATAAATTCTACTACTTGGACTTACTATTCCAGGATTTGACACATCTAATTCGGTAACTGATAACGCATCACTCATCAAGATTTGGTCGTTTAAAACTCCATCCGAATCTATATTTTGATCAATCAAGCTCTGTTCAAAAACATCATCAGGAACGGATACTATTTGAGCGTAACTGTTTATAAAGAATAAACTGAATAATAAAATGTAAAACTTTTTCATACTTAATAACTTTTAATGATTAGTGAATTGTAATGTGTTTTTGAGTTACTAAGGTTACAGAAATATCATAGTCACCAACCTCCAAACCACTAATAGAAATGTGATGGTTATTACTCCATATATTTCCTTTATACACAGCTTCGCCAGTACATGATACAATCTCTACTGTATAACAAGCATCTTGGTCGGTCTCTATACTAATAGTTTGAGATTTGATACAAATATTCACGGTTGCCTTATTTACTTAATGTAAAGGTCAGTTTCTTTACATCAAGTAAAAAGTGGTTTTTAGTGAACGTACTCTTTTTTTTAGTGAATGGAAGTTTTCTAAAAGGAAACTATTTTACAGTAATGATATTTCTTTCATTAACTGTTCTTTATAAGATTTTCCTATGGAAATTTTATGGTTTTGCATAATAACATACCCTTCAAATAAAGAATCTATTTTTTGAGTATTGATGACATATGAACGATGAATTCGTAAAAAACGAGCATCATTAATTTTTTCTTGCACCTTTTTTAAAGTATAACTCACCATGTACTTATCGTTTGTAGTGACTATATATGCATAATTATCAAAAGCCTCTATTAACAACACTTCATCTTTAGTTATTTTAATTAACTCTCCTTTATTTTTTATAAAAAAGGACGAAGTAGAACTTGTTATTTCACTTTTATTTTCTTGCTGAAACTTATGCAATGCTATTTCAATATTACTTCGTAAACCTGCTTCATTAAATGGTTTTATAATATACCCATAAGGATTTGTTTTTTTTACCCTTTCAATTGTTTCTGGGTCTGATAAAGAAGTAAGAAATATATAAGGAATTTTAAATTTTTGTTGAATCTTGGAAGCTAAAGTTACTCCATCAATATCTCCTTCAATAGTGATGTCTAATAATACTAAATCTGGCTTACAATCATCTATGTCATACAATGCTTCCTTGGCATTATCTGTCATTCCACAAACATCATAACCTTCTTTCTCCAAAGCAGTCTTTATCGTTTCCGCTATTAACGGTTCGTCTTCAACAATGTAAATTTTTATAGCCATTATTTATATCACTTTTATAACACTTCTTCAAACTTATAAATTTTAACTAATGCTAATGTACCATTATCATTCTCAAAAGTTAGTGTTGCTTTTAATTTTTTAGACAAGGATTTTATTAATTTAATTCCAAAAGAACTCTCACTAAACTCTTCTGAGATTCCTACTCCATTATCTTCTATTTGAAGTAAAAAATAATCATTCACTTTCTTAAAAGTAACATTTAATTTAGGTTCACTAGAGCCCCCAGTGAAAGCGTGCTTAACAACATTGGTTATTAATTCGTTAATAATTAACCCTATAGGTGTTATAGTGTCTACTGATAATACATAACTATCAGCGTTAATACTTGTTACTAAGTTCTTAATCCCTACTGCTTGGTTATCTACAATATCTCGTGTTAAATCTGTTATATACTCTTGAGTATTAATACCTATAAGCTGAT
>Ga0209291_1000934_pt1 | contig 27327 bp, 27 predicted proteins | sample GOMGulsemesocosm_FD_184633 | JGI IMG/M metagenome (GOLD analysis project Ga0209291, IMG submission 184633) | Methane-oxidizing microbial communities from mesocosms in the Gulf of Mexico - GOM9B Gulf of Mexico (SPAdes) (version 2) | ecosystem: Environmental > Aquatic > Marine > Cold seeps...
TTAAACCTCAAAGAAATTGGCCTAATTTTGAATGTGAGTGAGTCTCGGGTCAGTCAGATACATTCTAAAGCAATGGTACGGCTTAAAGGGCACTTAAATAATTGGAATTAAATGCAAAAGGCTTTGCAACTATATAATTGGAGAATGTTTTGGATAAAAATATGAAAATTCTTGTTGTTGATGATTTTTCAACGATGAGACGAATAATTAAAAACTTATTGCGCGATTTAGGATTAACAAATACGCAAGAAGCTGATGATGGCGCGACAGCATTACCGATGCTAAAAGATGGCGATTTTGATTTTGTGGTAACAGATTGGAATATGCCAGGTATGCAAGGTATCGATTTGCTTAAGCATATTCGTGCTGATGACAAGCTCAAGCACTTACCGGTACTGATGGTAACGGCTGAAGCGAAGCGTGAGCAGATCATTGCAGCTGCACAAGCGGGCGTTAATGGATATATCGTCAAACCCTTCACTGCGGGTACGCTCAAAGAAAAACTGGATAAGATATTTCAGCGCATTGAATCTTAATTAGAAATAACAGGTATATATATGACTGATAATGAGAAGTCCTATATCTCGTTAGAACAGGCTAAAAACCTTGTATTAGTACTTGAGCAAGGGAATGTCGCAAGTGCAAACGAACTACTTGAAGATGTTAGCCGGGAAATTCAGCAAGATATTTTTGATAGTGTCGGCAAGATCACGCGAGATTTACATAATGCAATCTCGCAAGAAAATATGGATGAACGTTTTTCATCGTTAGTGTCTAATTGTCTCCCTGATGCTAAAGAACGGCTAAACTACGTTATTGATATGAGCGCTCAAGCCGCTAACAAAACGATGGATGCCGTCGATGAATGCGTGCCATTAGCCAAAAAGCATCAAACAACAGTTACTGACATCCTTCCTTCTTGGGAACGACTAAAAGACTGTAAAATTAAACTTAGCGAATTTAGACAGTTGCGAGAAAAACTTGATCTTTACTTTGCGGAGTCGGTGACGGATGCTGAACTGTTAAATGAGAAGCTTAACGACATCGTGCTTGCTCAAAGCTATCAAGATTTAACCGGTCAGGTATTACAGAAAATTACTGAGCTAGTTTACGATGTAGAGCAAAACCTTATTTCTCTGTTGAAGTTGCTTGGTAGCGAAAAAAGTAATAAAGAGCAACAGCGTATTGATGATTGTGTATTACCTGATGGACCTGTTGTACCCAAAGCAAAGCAACATGATGTTGTCGAAGGACAAGATGATGTTGACGATTTACTTTCTAGTTTAGGCTTTTAAAAGGATTACTGACTATGTCGTTTGATGTTGATGAAGATATACTCCAGGACTTCTTAATCGAAGCTGGGGAGATACTCGAACTATTGCAAGAGCAATTAGTCGAGCTTGAAAACAATCCAGAAGACTCCGACTTACTCAACGCTATATTCCGTGGATTTCATACCATAAAAGGCGGCGCTGGTTTTATGTCACTAAAAGAATTAGTGGATGTATGCCATGGTGCTGAGAATATATTTGACCTCTTACGAACCGGTCAGCGTACCGTAACTGCCGAATTAATGGATGTGATTCTCGAGGGGTTGGATTCAGTTAATGAAATGTTTACCTTGGTTAAGGCACGAGAGCCGCTAGTTCCCGCAGAGGCTCGTTTACTGGAAGAACTAGCTAAGTTAAGTGTACCAGAAGGCGCAGCTCCAGCAGCCGAAGTAGCACCAGAACCCGAACCTGAAAATAGCGCTCAAGACGAAATGAGTGATGAAGAGTTTGAAGCCTTACTTGATGATCTTAATGGTGGCGGTAAAGCGCCAGAACCTGTAAGTGCCCCTTCTACTGATGGCGATGCTATCTCTGATGATGAATTTGAAGCGTTACTCGATGAACTCCACGGTAACAAAAGTGTAGCACCGGCAGCGGTCACTCCACCTTCAAGTGATAATAAAGAAATTACTGACGATGAATTTGAAGCATTTCTTGATCAACTTCATGAAGAAAAAAGTCAACCATCATCGGTTGAGCAAGCAGTTAGTGAAGTAGCGCCAGCGAAACCAACAGCGACCTCAAATACAGAGATTGACGACGCAGAGTTTGAAGCATTATTAGACGAGCTTCATGCGGCAAAAAGTTCAACTGAAAAGCCTGCTGTAAAGGAGGCCGTATCAAAGGTTGAGCAACCTACAGCTAAACCTCCTGTCGCAAAAGCGGCAGCGCCTAAACCTGCAGCCCCTAAACCAGCGCCTAAAGCGGCTAGCAAGAAAAGCAGCTCTCAACCTACTGCAGAGACAACCGTTCGAGTCGATACAGCACGGCTTGATGACATCATGAATATGGTGGGCGAGCTCGTACTCGTACGTAACCGTCTCGTTAGCTTAGGGCTAACAAGCGGTGACGAAGAAATGTCTAAAGCCGTTGCAAATCTGGACAATGTTACGGCTGATTTACAAGGGTCGGTGATGAAGACTCGAATGCAGCCGATCAAGAAAGTATTTGGTCGTTTCCCCCGTGTTGTTCGTGACATGGCGCGTTCGCTTAAGAAAGATATCACCCTAACCATGGTAGGCGAAGATACCGATTTAGATAAAAATTTAGTGGAAGCCCTAGCGGATCCGTTGGTGCATTTAGTACGAAACTCTGTGGATCACGGCATTGAAATGCCAGATGCTCGTGAAGCCAAAGGTAAACCTCGTAACGGCACTGTTGTTTTGTCGGCTTCTCAAGAAGGTGATCATATCCTGTTAGCCATAAAAGATGATGGTGCAGGGATGGATGCCGATAAGCTCAAATCTATCGCGATTGAGCGTGGCGTCTTAGATGAAGAAACGGCATCTAGGATGAGTAATGAAGATGCTTTTGATTTGATCTTCGCGCCAGGATTTTCAACAAAAACCGAAATCTCTGATATATCCGGTCGTGGTGTTGGCATGGATGTGGTGAAAACAAAAATCACCCAACTAAACGGTACCGTCAAGATTAAATCAGAGCTGGGTGTTGGTACAACATTAAGTATTACCGTGCCATTAACCTTAGCGATTATGCCGACGTTGATGGTGCAACTTGGTAAGCAAATATTTGCGCTCCCCTTAGCCGCGGTTAATGAGATCTTTAACCTTAATTTAGATAAAACCAATATGGTTGATGGCCGGAAAACGGTTGTCGTGCGGAATCGTGCTATTCCCTTATTTTATTTGGATGAATGGTTAAGTAAAGATTATTGCGTTAATAACGTACGCGGTGAAGGTCACGTTGTCGTCGTTCAGATTGGACAACAGGACGTCGGCTTTGTCGTTGATGGCTTGATTGGTCAAGAAGAAGTCGTGATTAAACCGCTTGGTGCCTTATTACAAAGTACTCCTGGTATCTCTGGCGCAACCATAACCAGTGATGGCAGCATCGCATTGATCGTAGATATTGGTAATTTACTCAAGCAATATGCGTAGTTCTTTCCATTTTTTAGCGTGCTAGATATTTCTGGCACAGAGGGCTAGTAGTTAATGAGTATAAAGGTATTAATTGTTGACGATTCACAGTTTTTTAGACGAAGAATTGGCGATATTGTTAACAATGCAGCAGGACTTGAAGTCGTTGACTATGCTGTTGATGGTCAGGAAGGCGTAGATAAAACGCTTGCACTGCGCCCAGACGTAGTGATGATGGATATTGAAATGCCAGTTAAAAACGGCATCGATGCAACCCGTGAGATTATGAGTAAGTGTCCAACGCCAATTTTAATGTTCTCGTCATTAACACATGAAGGGGCAAGAGCGACATTGGATGCGCTTGAAGCTGGGGCAGCCGATTTCTTGCCAAAGAAATTTGAAGAAATTGCCGGTTCGAGTAATGTCGCTGCGCAGTTAATCAAAGCACGAATTTTTGCCATCGCAGGGCGAAGAAGACCGATAGCAACTGCGCGTACATCCTTACCTCGTCAGAGCCGTCCAACTGACACGCTAACGAGTTCAAGAGCGGGTTCACCAGTACGCGCCCGCACAAAACCAACCGCAGCAACTACACCGGCTACCAGTGTTGGACGAGAAGACAGTGTCGTCGTTAAGTCTAGTGGAAAACGCTATAAACTCTTAGCGATAGCTTCTTCAACAGGCGGACCTGTTGCCTTACAAACGGTGCTCACCAAACTACCTGCTTCATTTCCAGTGCCGATTTTACTGGTTCAACACATGCCTAGTGCGTTTACTTCGGCATTTGCAGAGCGATTGAATCGATTGTGTGCAATTGAAGTTACTGAAGCCAAAAATGGTGATGTGATAAAACCAGGTCATGCTTATCTAGCACCTGGCGGTATGCAGATGCTATTGGACCGTGCAAACAGACTCAAAGTTGTTCCTGGGCCTGAATCGTTAAATTATAAGCCGAGTGCTGATGTAACTTATGCGACAATTGCTAAACATCAGGAAGGTAACACGCTGGCTCTAGTGCTAACAGGAATGGGGTCCGATGGTTGTGATGGTGCTAAATTACTTCACGCGAAGGGCGCCACTGTATGGGCTCAGGATGAGTCGTCTTGTGTCGTTTACGGCATGCCACAAGCAGTAAAAAATGCAGGCCTAACAGATAAGGTGTTAGCAATTGATAATATCGGACTTAGTTTAGTTAAAGAGATATGCAATGGATAGACTCAGTATTTTAGGTTTAATCCTCGCTTTTGCCGCCATATTAGGTGGGCAATTGCTTGAGGGAGGCACATTAGCGGCGCTATATAATGGCCCCGCTTTACTCATTGTCGTTGTTGGCACATTTGCAGCGGTGATGATTCAAACGCCTTGGCACCAATTTGTTCGCAGCTTTATTATGCTGCGTTGGGTTTTTGTGCCATTAAAATTTGATATTGATGACAGAATTAAAACAATCGCTCGTTGGGGACATATCTCTAGGGCGGATGGTTTTTTGCCGCTTGAAAACGAACTTGATATGGAAACCGATCCGATTGTTAATGAATGTTTGATGCTATTGATTGACGGTAGCGACAGTGAACATATACAAGAGAGTGTCGAAACTAAAATATATTTCCAGCGTGATGAATACGGCCATAGCGCCAAAGTATTTGAAGCGATGGGAGGGTATAGTCCGACATTAGGGATCTTGGGGGCCGTATTAGGTTTAATCCAATCGATGCAATATCTTGATCAACCTGAAATGCTTGGTGGGGGAATCGCGACAGCGTTTGTCGCAACAATTTATGGTGTCGGCTTCGCTAACTTATTATATCTTCCTGTTCACTACAAATTACGCAACGTTGTATTTCAGCAAGCGTTGTATTACGAAATGGTCCTCGAAGGAACACTACTAGTTAATCGTGGTGAGAACCCTAATAACATCGTGAGAAGGCTAGAGGCATACAAGGTGCTTTATGCTGGGTAGCAGGCGGCGTAATAGTGCTATCACTGACGATGCCCACTTAGATCGTTGGCTAGTATCCTATGCCGACTATATGACATTGCTCTTTGCCTTATTTGTTGTGTTATATGCTTTTGCTTTAGTGAAAGAAGAGCAGCATGCGATTTTATCGCAATCATTGGGTGCTATTTTCCAGCTCTCCGGTGATGAGTCAGAGGGCGGGAAGGGTGTATTGGTTCAAAATTCTAGTGAAATGCCATTAACCTCTGGCGATGTTATCGCCGATACTGAGTTTAACAAAGGATTGTTAGAAGAAGTCGGTTCTGAGCCTGTTGAGGGTGACAGTCAATTAATTTCGCCAGACGCGAAGTTACTGGGTACGCCGTTTAGTTCGATGGAAGAGAAGTTAGCCACTGATTTGCTCGAAGTCATGGAAAAAGGGTATGCTAAAATTGAGAAAGATGATAATTGGCTAACGATAGAGTTTCGCAGTGGATTATTGTTTGATAGTGGTAGTGCGACCACCAAAAATGCAACGAGGGTTGTATTGAAACAAGTATTAGGCACCATTGCGCCAGCAAATAATTTTATTCATGTGCGCGGTTACACCGATGATCAGCCGATTAATAATGAGCAATTTAGCTCTAATTGGCAGCTTTCTTCGGCGCGAGCGAGTGCTATTGTACAAGAATTACAAGCGTTAGAGATAGAACCACAACGATTAGCCATTGAAGCATATGGCCAATATAAACCTAAAACTGACAATCGTAGTGTCCAAAATCGTGCTGAAAACAGGCGTGTAGTAATTGCGATTAGTCGCTATGGTTGGGAGCCCCAAAGGGCACCAGTTTTGGGGCCCCCGGCGGAGACTAGGTCTGAAATTATTGGTGCAGTAGCCGATAGCGAAGACATCCAGATCATAGAGTTGCCCAGTGGCGGCTTGCGTATTACTACGCGTAGTGAGGAATAGACATTGGTAATATGGAGCGTAGCAAATCAAAAGGGTGGCGTCGGTAAAACAACGACCGCGCTAACGTTAGCTGGCATTCTTGCTAAACGCGGCAAGCGTGTCCTGTTGGTGGATATCGATCCGCATTCCTCGATGGGTTTTTCACTTGGCATCGATTGTGATGAACTGCAATATTCTCTTTATGACTTATTTACCTGCCCAACTAAATTTTTATCTCGCTTAAGTGAGCGGGTTATCGTTAAAACTAAAGTTGATAACATCGATTTGATCCCGTCCGCGATGGGGTTAGCAACACTCGACCGTGAACTGGGCCATCGTGATGGAATGGGACTGATATTAAAACAGATCCTGTCAAACCTAAGTAAAGAATATGATTATGCAATTATCGATTGCTCGCCGGTACTAGGTGTGCTGATGGTAAATGCGCTGGCGTGCTGTTCCCGCGTTGTGATCCCAGTACAAACAGAATACCTAGCCCTTAAGGGGCTAGAGCGAATGGTAAAAACCCTGCTGATCATGAAACGTTCTAACGCTCAGCACTATAATTATTTAATCGTACCAACCTTGTATGATCGTCGCACCAAAGCAAGTACGCTGGCATTGGAGCAGATGAAGCAACAATTTTCGAGTCGTGTGTGGGATAAAGTTATCCCCGTAGATACCAAATTCAGGGACGCTAGCGAAAAGCATTTACCGTTACCACAATGTGCGCCACGTAGCCGCGGTGTTGTGGCATACGGCTTGTTATTAGACGATTTGTGCAAGCCTCAAGTACAAACCAATAAAGAAATTGAAGGCGTCACATCACATGGATAACAGATCGAGTAAAGCGGTCGCTGATTTCTTTGCCACTATGCTAGATGAAAAAGGCGTGATGGAAGAATTACAACAACAGCCCCTCGAGCGTCTTTTAGCGCAAGTGACGACTGTTGATGTCGACCAAGAACTATCGAGCGAGGTTATTGATCCTGCGTTATTGCTAGATAAGCATCAAGAAAAAGAAGTGATTGCGGAAGAATTAATAGAACTTCCGCTGAAGCAAGTGGTTGTAAATCCGGTCGCCAAAGTCAAAATATTGCAAGATGCTGTGTTACCGGAAACATCTCTGAAAACTGAAGTGTTAACTAAAGCAGAGCATTGTGGCACTAAGTTAAAGCAAGAGATGGCAGAGTCATTTCCAGTGTTGTATTTTGCTGTCGGTGAGTACACATTTGCGGTACCATTGATTAAGCTCAAAGCAATTTATCGATTAAAAGAGCCAACCAAGATATTTGGTAAACCCAATTGGTTTAGCGGAATTCAAGTCGAAAGAGAACAAAAGTTAGGGATTGTCGACACGGCGTGCTATTTAATGCCTGAGAAATTTAATAGACCGCTAGAACATTCGTTAAATTATAAGTATATTATAGTATTAGGTGATAGTAATTGGGGACTAAAGTGTGATGCGTTAGTCGACAGTGAAAATCTATCTCAGGATGAAATTAAATGGCGAACTAAGGGGAATTCTAGTCCTTGGTTAGCCGGAACAGTAAAACAAAGGATGTGTGGTCTCTTAGCCGTCGATGAATTGATAGAGTTGTTAGAGAAAAATACGTCGGTTTAATAGTAAAAACAATGAGGAAACGTTCACAATGAGTGTAGATACAGAATTTTCAGCAAGTTCAAGCGCGGTTGACAATGATGAGATGCTGCAATGGGTAACTTTTAAGCTAGAGCAGGAAACCTACGGTGTAAACGTAATGCAAGTGCAGGAAGTGCTGCGTTATAGCGATATAGCACCTGTGCCAGGAGCACCTTCATATGTGCTTGGGATCATCAATCTTCGTGGTAACGTTGTTACGGTTATTGATACCCGTTCGCGCTTTGGGCTATTACCAGCAGACGTCACCGATAATACCCGTGTTGTGATTATAGAATCTGACAAGCAAGTGATCGGAATTTTAGTCGATAGCGTCGCTGAAGTGGTTTATATGAAGGCATCAGAGATTGAATTGGCACCAAATGTTGGTACTGATGAAAGCGCTAAATTTATCAAAGGTGTTTGTAATCGCGATGAAGAGTTATTGATACTGGTTGATCTTGACAAGCTACTCAATGATGACGAGTGGGATGAAATGGGCTCATTTTAGCCATTAGTCAGTATTAGGAAAAACAATGGACAGTATCTCTAGTCTTGTCATCATATTAAGTCCTGCAGTGACCTTGTTTTTCTGTGGCGCGTTATGGTGGGCTCATCGCCGCCATGCGCGCCAAGTAAGCGCATTAAAGCTATTGTTTAAAGAGCAGCAGCATCTGTTAGCGGATTTACAGCAGCAATTGCATGAAATTCGCTGCGGCGCTTTAGGCGTCGGCTCGCGCGTGCAACAAGTCGAAGGTCAACTTGCCCAAGCTATTGAGCGTCAAGATGAGCTAGAAAAAGTTAAAAATGATCCCCAGTCAAAACTCTACGGTCACGCGATGAAGATGATTGAATTAGGCGCTTCAATTGATGAAATAGTAAACGAGTGCGAGCTGCCACGGGCAGAAGCCGAATTATTAGTCTCGCTTCACAGTAAATAAGCCTTCTTTGCTTGCTAAATCTGATGCTCAATAATAGACTAGCGGCTTCGCCGGAATTTGATTGATTTGAGTAATGAAAGTAGCACAGTTTTCGTTTGACCTACCCCCGCATCTAATTGCTAACTATCCACAGCCCCAACGTAGCGCTAGCCGCTTGTTAGGTCTTGTTGGTGATAGTGGTGAGCTCACTGATGGTGCCTTTGTCGACATATTAGAGAAAGTGAATAGCGGTGATCTGATGGTCTTTAACGATACTCGCGTTATTCCTGCCCGGATGTATGGATTAAAAGAAACTGGCGGTAAGGTCGAGATGTTGGTCGAGCGGATGCTCGATGAACATCGTGTTCTCGCCCATGTTAAAGCCTCTAAAACTCCCAAACCAGGCACTATCATTATTTTTGACGGCGGCTATAAAGCTACGATGGTTGCCCGTCACGATACGTTGTTTGAATTACGCTTCGAAGATTCAAAAAATGTATTAGACATTTTAGAGAGTGTCGGCCATATGCCGCTACCTCCATACATCGAACGTCCTGATGAAGATAGCGATAAAGAGCGCTATCAAACCGTTTACAATAAGAACCCTGGTGCGGTAGCAGCGCCAACAGCAGGTCTGCATTTTGACGATGCGATGATGCAAGCGTTAAAAGACAAAGGGGTCAACATTGCGTTTGTTACCCTGCATGTCGGCGCCGGTACGTTTCAACCAGTCCGCGTTGAGACGCTCGCAGAACACGTAATGCATAAAGAATACATTGAAGTCTCCCAGGAAGTCACGGCGCAAGTATTAGCGACTAAGGCCGCTAATAAACGGGTTATTGCGGTCGGTACAACATCGATGCGCTCACTTGAAAGTGCAGCCAAAGCAGCGATCGATAACATTATTGAACCATTCTACGATGACAGTGATATTTTTATCTATCCTGGCTATCAGTTTAAAGTCGTTGATTCGCTGGTTACTAATTTTCACCTTCCTGAATCGACATTGATTATGCTAATAAGTGCCTTTGCTGGTTATGATAATGTGATGAACGCTTATCAGCATGCGATAGCGAAAGAATATCGCTTCTTTAGCTATGGTGATGCGATGTTTATTGAAAAACAAAACAAAATATAGCTCGGTGACTTGAAAAAAAGCCCCTGCGACCTTACATCTATTGTTAACAACGTTACGTCGGACTGTTTTTCCGGCAGGAAATTTTATGAAATTTGAATTAAGAAGTACCGATGGCCGTGCACGACGCGGTCAGCTACAGTTTGAACGTGGCACAGTAGAAACACCAGCATTTATGCCTGTAGGCACCTACGGTACAGTGAAAGGGATGACGCCTGAAGAAATTCGCGAATCTAAAGCTGAGATATTGTTGGGCAATACATTCCATTTATGGCTTCGTCCTGGCATGGAAGTGATGCGTGAGCATGGTGGCTTACACAATTTTATGAATTGGCAGGGTCCTATCCTGACCGATTCTGGTGGCTTCCAAGTGTTTAGTCTTGGCGCCATGCGTAAGATCACCGAGAAAGGGGTCACCTTTAACTCACCAATTAATGGTGACAAGGTCTTCATGGATGCCGAAGTATCAATGGACATTCAATATGACCTTGGTTCTGATGTCGTGATGATTTTTGACGAATGTACGCCATACCCAGCCACTTGGGAAGAAGCGAAGGATTCAATGGAAATGTCATTACGCTGGGCTCAACGCTCACGCGACCAATTTGACCTTCGTGAAAATCCTAATGCCTTATTTGGTATCGTTCAAGGCGGTGTTTTTGAGGACTTACGTGATGTTTCACTTCAAGGGTTAACAGATATCGGCTTTGATGGCTACGCCATTGGTGGTCTGGCTGTTGGTGAGCCGAAAGAAGACATGCACCGCATTTTACGTCACGTACTGCCAAAATTACCAACTGATAAACCCCGTTATTTAATGGGCGTTGGTAAACCTGAAGATTTAGTTGAAGGTGTTCGTCGGGGCGTCGATATGTTCGATTGTGTGATGCCGACACGAAATGCTCGTAATGGTCATTTATTTACCACGACTGAAGTGATTAAGATTCGTAACGCCAGACATAAAGGCGATACGTCACCACTAGATAGTGAGTGTGATTGCTACACTTGTAAAAACTATACCCGTGGTTATTTGTACCATTTAGACAAATGTAGCGAGATTTTAGGCGCTCGTTTGAACACCATTCATAATTTACGTTTTTATCAACGTGTGATGCAAGAGTTGCGTGACGCGATTGAGCAAGAACGTCTTGAAGAATATGTAGCGGAATTTTATGGCCGACAAGGCAAAGAAGTTCCGGCATTAGATTTTTAATCGTTTTAATTTATTACTATAAAAAAGAAAGGGGAAGTTATGTTTATTTCTAGCGCTCATGCTGCTGAGACTGCGTCGATGATACCAGGCGGTCAATATGGCAATTTCATCATGTTAGCTGTATTTGGTTTAGTGTTCTATTTTATTATTTACCGCCCACAAGCCAAGCGTGTAAAAGAGCATAAAACACTGATGTCTTCAATGAGCAAAGGTGACGAAGTTTTATCAAACGGCGGCATCATCGGAAAGATCGTTAAGATTAGTGATGAAAATGATTTCTTACAAATGGAAATCAGCGATGGTTTAGTGATCACTATTAAGAAAGATTACGTTTCTGCAGTATTGCCAAAAGGCACAATGAAGTCTTTATAGGATAAGGAACTGTTATGTTAAACAGGTACCCATTATGGAAAACATTGCTCGTTGCCTTGACGGTAATAGTAGGGTTTTTATTTGCGGCGCCTAACTTGTACGAAGCTGACCATGCACTCCAGGTAACTGGTGTGCGTGGCGCGAAGGTTGATGTTGCAGCCTTCGACCGTGTTAAGAACAAGTTAGCAAAACAAATAGATATTAAGTCGGCTGTCTTAGATGATGGGCAAATATTAGTACGTGTAAATGATTTAGAGTCACAATTAAAAGCACGTGAAATTGCCATTGCCACGCTAGGTGACCAATACACTGTCGCTTTAAACATGGCAGCAACCACGCCTGATTGGTTGCAGGCTATTGGCGCTTCACCGCTGAATCTAGGTCTCGATTTACGTGGTGGTATTTACTTCTTAATGGAAGTAGATATGAAAGATTTACTAAAAAGCACCAATGGGCAAATGGTTGTTGATTTTAAATCTGATTTACGCGGCGAAAAACTCCGTTATCGTTCAGTGCGTCTTCAACCTGAAGGTGTAGTATTAAAATTTCGTGATGAGGCTACCTCTGACAGTGCCCTTAGTTTACTTAAAAAACGCTATCCTAAAATAAACCTATTTCAACTCAATGCTGATCCACTGACTATTCGCGCTAATATGAGCGATGCGATGTTGCGTGAAACAAAATTAGCAGCGGTTGAACAAAACATTACGATCATTCGTAGCCGTGTTAATGCACTCGGTGTTGCTGAGCCTGACGTCCAACGTCAAGGTGAAGACCGTATCGTGGTGCAATTACCAGGTATTCAAGACACGGCGCGTGCTAAAGAATTATTAGGGGCAACAGCATCACTTGAGTTCCACATGGTTGACCAACGTGCTTCTTCTGGCCGTGCGCCAGCAGGCTCGAAAGTCTATCAACGCCGCGAAGGTGGTAGTGTCGTTCTTTACAAAAAAATTATGTTACGCGGTACTCACATCACTGGTGCCCAATCTGGTTTTAGCCCTGAGAATTCTCAGCCGCAAGTAAGCATTAAGTTGAGCGCTAAAGGCGGCAACCGGATGTCTGAAGCGACTAAGAGAAATGTTGGCAAACCAATGGCCACTGTATTCATCGAATACAAACCGACGGGCAAGGTTGATAAAAACGGTAAGAAGATCCTTAAGAAGATTGAGGAAGTTATTAGCGTTGCAACGATTAACGAACGTCTTGGCCGTAATTTTGTGATCACCGGTCTTGATAGTCCAGGTGAAGCGCATCAGTTATCACTACTACTACGTGCAGGTGCATTACGTGCGCCGATTCAAATCGTTGAAGAACGTACCGTTGGTCCAAGTCTTGGTAAAGAGAACATCGAGCTAGGTGCAACCGCAATCGTGATGGGCTTGGCGGGCGTACTATTGTTCATGCTGGTTTATTATCGTGGTTTCGGTTTAGTGTCAAACGTTGCACTAGCGGCAAACGTGGTCTTGATTATTGGTGTTATGTCGATGATCCCTGGTGCGACATTAACGTTACCAGGTATGGCCGGTATTGTCTTAACGGTTGGTATGGCAGTCGATGCAAATGTGTTGATTTTCGAACGTATTCGCGAAGAACTAGCTGCTGGGCGTAGTCCTCAGCAAGCAATCCATCATGGTTACGACTCTGCGTTCTCAACGATTTTTGATGCAAATATTACGACACTAATTGCCGCGATAATCTTGTTCTCGTTTGGTGCAGGTCCAATCAAAGGATTCGCCATTACGTTGTCTATCGGTATCGTTACATCAGTATTTACTGCCGTTGTCGTGACTCGTGCCATCGTTAACTTGTGGGTTGGCGGCAAGCGCGTTAACAAACTGTCTATATAGGTGATAGCTAATGTTTAAAATTTTTAAAGGTGAAAATACGATCGACTTTATGGCTTGGCGCAAGCTAGCCATCGTATTCTCATTATTTATGATCGTTGCCAGTGTTGCCGTTGTTGGTGTTAACAAGCTCAATCTTGGTCTTGATTTCACTGGCGGTACCGTGATTGAAGTTGGCTTTAGCCAAGAAGCTGACCTTAAGCTGGTACGTAAAGTACTTGGTGAAAATGGTTTCGCCGATGCGATAGTGCAAAACTTTGGTAGCCCTCGTGATGTCTTAGTTCGACTGGCACCGCGTGATGATGTTAAACCTGAAACCATCGGCAGCGATGTGCTTAAAGTGCTTAACGAAAAGACCGGTCAGTCAGTTGAAATGCGCCGAATTGAGTTTGTTGGCCCTAAAGTTGGTGATGAATTAACCGAAAAGGGCGGCTTAGCGATGCTAGCAGCTCTTATTTGTATCTTGCTTTATGTTGCCTTTCGATTCGAATGGCGCTTTGCACTAGGTGCCGTTGTGGCGTTAATCCATGACGTATTCATTACGATTGGCTTGTTTGCTGTATTGCAGCTTGAGTTCGATTTAACTGTGTTAGCGGCGGTGCTAGCGGTCATTGGTTATTCACTCAATGATACTATTGTTGTGTCAGACCGTATTCGTGAGAACTTTAGAAAGCTTCGCACAGGTACGCCGTCTGAAGTGATCAATATTTCATTAACACAAACAATGAGCAGAACGCTTATTACTTCGTTAACCACGATTATCGTGTTACTTGCCTTGTTCTTTAAAGGCGGCGCGTTAATTCATGGTTTTGCGACGGCATTGTTATTTGGTGTATTTATCGGTACGTATTCATCGGTGTATGTTGCCTCGTCAATCGCGTTAGCGTTGGGCATCACCAAAGAAGATTTAATGCCAGTAGAAGTGGAAGTTGAAGGTGTAGATCAAGACGAAGCACAGCTTTAATTGATATTTTTGTAAACTAAAAAGGCCAATATTTATTGGCCTTTTTTTATGTCTTCTATTCACGAGACTTGCAACGTTAGTAAAGGTAGGTTTACACTATGGGCCTACGTAACTAATAAGAAGAATAGACCTTGCGTTTAGAAGTCATCTGCGAAAACCGTCTCGGTATCGCACAAGAAGTGCTCAGCTTATTGAGTAGCTATGAAATCAACCTACTTTCCATTGATGCCGACAATAACGGTCGGATCTACGTTCATTTCCCAAAGATCGAGTTTATAGATTTTCAATCGCTTATGCAGTCGATCAGAAAGATTGATGGTGTAAAGGATGTACGAAGTGTCCGTCATTTACCGTCAGAGCAAGAACATTATAGTATTTTAACGCTACTTAAAACCCTGCCAGACCCTATTTTTTCAGTGGATGTTAAAGGCCATATAACGCGAATTAATGAAGCGGGTCTTGGTTTGCTCGGGATTAAGGAGTCTCAAGTGCTGAATCAACCGATTAGTAATTGGCTAACTGGCTTTTCGTTCGCTAAATGGCTAAGTCGTGATTTGGTCCAAACCAAAGCGTTACGGGTCACAATCGGTAGCAGTGAATTTTTAGCTGAAATGATGCCAGTATACTTCCCTGATTCAGAAGAGCAGCAGATATTGGCTGGTGCGGTAGTGATGCTTAAATCCTCACAGCGTATCGACCGCCAATATAATGCATTAAATACCACCAATCATGACAGTTTTGTCAATGTACTAGCGGTGTCTCCTGCTATGCTGGCAGTGGTTAATGCGGCTAAGGCTCATGCGTGTCTCGATGCCCCATTACTTATTTGCGGTGATACGGGGACTGGCAAGGAAGTTATTGCAAGAGCATGTCATGCCCAAAGTGACCGTGAAAAAAATCCGTTTATTGTGATTAACTCCGCCGCTATTCCAGACGAGGTCGTTGAGTCTGAGTTATTTGGCTATGCGCCAAATTCTGTTGGCACCAGAATAGAAGGAAAAATGGGGCTCATTGAACAAGCCGATGGCGGGACGTTATTCTTTGATGAAATAGCCGAGATGACGCCATTAATGCAGATTAAACTATTACGCTTGATTGAAGATGGATGTTTTAGGCGTGTCGGTGGCGATACAGAGGTGAAAGTTGATATTCGTATTATCTGTTCATCACAAAAAGACTTGGTTGCGTTGATTCAAACTGGCCAATTTAGAGAGGACTTGTACTATCGAATCAATGTGTTGAGTCTTTCATTGCAATCCTTAGCTCAGCGTAAACAAGATATCATTCCACTAGCAGAACAGTTTCTTGATTATTATGCCGGAAAGTTATCGGCAATGGTGCTGCGTTTATCTCACGATGCTCGTCGTCAGTTAGAGGCGTATAGTTGGCCAGGGAATGTCAGGCAGCTTAAAAATATTATCTACCGCGCGGTTAGCCAAGTAGGTGAGGGCATTGAGATTAAGCCAGAACATATCGACTTACCCTCTCATAGCGATGATTTCGGTTACTTTGACGATAAATTTGAAGGCACGCTCGATCAAGCTACCAAACAATTTGAAGCGAATATCTTACGGCGCTTATATCCGGCCTACCCGAGTACACGTTTATTGGCCAAGAAACTCGGTATCTCACATACCGCCATTGCGAATAAGCTACGTGATTATGGCATTAGCAAACCGAAAGGATAAAGAATTTACAATGATAACGTTATCTCGTTTAAATCACTTAACCGTACCCTATCGAATAAGGACATTTTGATGATTACATTATACGGTTATTGGCGCTCTACTGCCGCCTATCGCGTGCGCATTGCATTAAATGTGCTTAAGCTTGATTATGAGTCGGTGAGTGTCCATTTGGTCAAAGATGGCGGCGAGCAACATCACACAAGCTATGATAAAATTAATCCAAACCACCTCGTTCCAACGTTGATTGACGGTGACATCGAATTAAACCAGTCATTGGCGATTATTGAGTATCTCGATGAATGTTACGGTGTTGGCACCTTAGTGCCGGCTGATCTAAAGCAACGAGCCTTAGTGCGTGCAATTAGCCAAGATATCGCCTGTGATATTCATCCACTTAACAATTTACGTGTTGTGTCGCACCTTGGCGCGATAGCATCATTCGAGCCCGCCGATAAAGCCATTTGGATGGATCACTGGATGAGTGTCGGCTTTGCTGCCCTAGAGCGCCGACTAGTAAAGACCAGTGGCCTTTTTTGTGTTGGTGATACGCTCACGATGGCGGATATCTGTTTAGTCGCACAGCTCTATAACGCTAACCGTTTTGGTGTTTCGCTTGAGGCATTTCCAGTGATTAATAGGATTGAGCAGCATTGCCTAAGCCTAGACGTATTTCAACGTGCATCGCCCCAAGCACAGCCAGACGCTAATTGATAAGAAAGATCACAATGGTTTCCGCTGCGCGAGTAATACGAGTTCAGCGGTTTCATTGTTGTGATCACATTGCACCTTGGCTTGCCAACAACCTTTTTGATCAACGATATCGACTAAACGACTGTGTTCAACATGTTGTTCTTTTGGTAACGCGAGTCGGCCATGAGCAAATAACCTATCGATTTCTGTCACCGTTAACAATAAACTGACCCGATCATCGGTCAGACGCGGTGATTTAATTAATTGCGGCAACATCATACTAGTGACAACCCCAATACTAAATATGATAAGCCCTGAATGAATGGTCACTTGCGCTACCATCGATAATTTGATGGTCACCGCCAAAATAGCCACCACAAACACATCCAGCATTGACCATTTCCCCAACACACCAAGACGCTCAAGGTATCGTAGTTTGTTTGCGTCCACTAATGTTGTATTAATACAGTACAACAGGACTAGTAACTTCAATGCAGGAAACAGAACACTAAAGCAAAACAAGAGCGAAAAAAGGATATATTCATTCTGGGCAAGTAAATGAAAAATACCTGATAACAGCGAAAAAGTATCATCAAAAAAGTAAAAATGAGTGAACGTAAACATCGGCTGGCTGATACCGATTATCAGCATTGCAGTGACAGTTAACCATAAAATATTGAGAGAGTAAGGGGACAGTGGTTTCATCGCTGATCATCGAGTCGTTAGTGTCCTTATACTATGCCAAAAATGCCGCCTAACAGCTAGAGGATTAAGGAAAATTAGCGATAATCTGCTATGCTATGGTGAAAATAATAGAAGGAAATTTCTAGTGAGAAATCTACTCGGGATAACATTATTGTCGCTGTTGTGCAGTAACCAATTGCTAGCACAAGATTGTGATGATCAAAATGCTAGCGAGCAGGTACGTAAAACTTGCCATAAGCTTCGGTTACAAGAACAACCATTATTTAGTGATAGTTTAGTGACCCATAAACCAAACTATTTTATGTTGTTCTCACATAATTCACAACGCGCTGAGCGTTCGGCTCAGAGTATGCCTGATGGTATCATCGCAGATAATACCGAGGGGAAATTTCAATTCAGTGTCAAGCATGCAATCTATGACGATATCTTCGGTAGCGGTATTGATATGTGGTTTGCCTACACGCAAAAATCATTTTGGCAACTATACAATACCGATAACTCCTCGCCATTTCGCGAGAGTAATTATGAACCTGAAGGCTGGCTAGAGAAACGATTCTCTCATTTGGATTATCAGGGATGGCGCTTAGATAGTATTACAGCAGGCATTAACCATCAGTCGAATGGCCGTAGCGGTGATTTTTCTCGCAGCTGGAATCGAATAATCATTAGTGCGTCAGGACATCGAGAATGGTCAGAACAACGTCGCTTAGAGATTCAAATGAGGATGTGGCAGCGTGTTAGAGAGGCACTAGATGATGACGATAACCCAGATCTTAGCGAATACATGGGGCGTGGTGAAATTATTTTAGCCTACCAACATCACCATCATCAAATTTCACTGGCGGTGCGTAATTTATTCTCAGGAGACTCTCATCAAGGTATCAGCATAGATTACAGTCATCCACTGCCCTGGAATAAACGGATCTTAGGTTATATTCAATTTACGGGGGGATACGGCGAGAGTTTAATCGATTATAATCAGCAAAATAATACGGTGAGTATTGGCGTAGCGATCTCACACTGGATGTAGTCTCGTTAATAATGTTGAGAATAATCGCTCCCCTTAATATGATTTATTATCAACTTAAGGGGAGCTGTTATCGTCAGATAGACAAGAATAAGCCAGCAAGCGTTGCGCTCATCAGATTGGACAGACTACCTGCTGCGACGGCCTTAAGGCCTAAGGTCGCAATTTCTTGACGGCGACTAGGTGCCATTGCACCTAAGCCACCGAGCAAAATAGCAATTGAAGATAAGTTGGCAAAGCCACACAAGGCGAAGGTTACAATTGCTTGCGTATGTGGTGATAGCGAGTCTTTAACCTGCATGAAATCAACATAGGCGACAAATTCATTAACGACAATTTTTTGTCCGATGAAACTACCAGCTTGTACGGCTTCGTGCCACGGTACGCCGATTAAAAAGGCTAATGGCGAGAAAACATAGCCGAGTATTAATTGAATAGTAATGCCGTCATAGCCAAATAACGAAGCAACATAACCCACCATGGCATTGAGCAGCGCGATCAATCCGATAAAGGCCAGCAGCATTGCACCAACATTTAGCGCTAGCTGCAAGCCTGATGCCGCGCCACTCGCTGCAGCGTCGATGACGTTTACTGGTTTCTCTTCATCTTCTTTTTCAGCCAAAGTGTCATCGACTTTACTTGTCTCCGGCACCATCAATTTTGCCATCAACAAGCCACCAGGTGCAGCCATGAACGACGCGGCGACAAGGTATTTTAGTTCAATGCCTAAGCTTGCGTAGCCCGCTAATACCGAACCTGCGACCGATGCTAAACCACCAACCATCACCGCGAATAACTCTGAACGTGTCATGCCTGCGATATATGGGCGAACAATCAGTGGTGCTTCAGTTTGACCAACAAATACGTTGGCGGTGGCAGATAATGATTCTGTTTTTGAAGTGCCTAGTGCCTTTTGCAGCAGTCCGCCAATCACGCTAATAATTTTTTGCATGATGCCTAAATAATATAACACCGCAATAAAAGAGGAGAAAAAGATAATGATTGGTAGTACGCGTAGCGCAAAAACAAATCCGCCGCCGCCAAAGACTTTAAACATGTCATCTGACACTAAGCCGCCGAACAAAAAGTTTAGGCCCGCTTGTGCGCTGTCGATAACCGCTTGAACACCACCGGCAATACTTGATAAAACACTTTGCCCAGCGGGAACGTATAATACAAACGCACCAAGACTTGCTTGAAGTAAAAACGCCACAATGACCGTTCGCAGATTAATCGCTTTGCGATTCTCTGAAAGTAAAAGGGCGATGGCAATTAAGGTAACGATACCAACTAAGCCCATTAAAACATTCATTCATTTATCCTTGTGCGTTGTTATTATTATATTTTGCCAAACTTATCAGAAACGATTGTTTCCAAACTTGGGTATGGTATTTGCTTCGGCGTAGATAATGCATTCTAGCACATGCTTTAGCAAACAAAATAATCTTGGTAATCATCTATTTTAGCCATTAATGACGCTAAAATCAGGTCGAATAGAATAAATATCCTTAAATCTTGAATGACTTCACATAATCATTTTAATACGGCGACTGGATAATCGCCGCTACCAAGGATACTATCTGACAATATTACGCGAACGTTAGTTAAAATTATGAATTATATTGAATGGAAAACACTTAACTTTAGCCAGTTATCAACACGACAGTTGTACCAAATGTTACAGCTGAGGATAGCGGTATTTGTGGTGGAGCAAAGCTGTTTTTATCAAGATCTCGATGGCAAAGATCATAATGATGACACGATTCACGTCTTAGGTTATCGCGGTGATAACCTCGTTGCCTATGCGCGGCTATTAGCGCCTGACGTTTCTTATCCAAACATGAGTAGTATCGGACGGGTGATTGTCAGTGAAGCTGGACGTGGGCAAGGCCTCGGCGATCAATTGATTGAGCAATGTCTTATCAAAGGCGAGCATGATTGGCCCGATCGAGATATTAAGATTTCAGCGCAGCAGCATCTACAGTCGTATTATCAAAAACATGGATTTATCACGGTATCCGAAATGTACTTAGAAGACAACATTCCCCATGTTGCCATGTGCCGCGCCGCCAACTAATCGGCATTGACAGGGTATTTATCCCATGTAGTATATTTACTCTAAATACTGTATTTAAGAATAATAATGACAACACCGATAACAAACTCCGATATCGCGATTACTTGTGCTGATGGCTACGTACTGAGCGGCACCTTATATACGCCAGCCCAAGGCCTAAAAGGTGCCGTATTAATGGCCCCAGCAACGGGGATTAAACGCCAGTTTTATGCCGGTTTTGCGACTTATTTAGCGCAACAAGGTTATGGTGTACTGACCTTTGATAATCGAGGGATTGGCCAATCCTTAGCCGGTGATATTAGTAAGAGCACAGCCTCATTACAGTGTTGGGGCGAGTTAGATTTACCCGCAGCGCTAACGCAATTGCAGCATCAATTCCCTAATACTTATTATCATTTAACGGGACATAGTGCCGGTGGTCAATTAGTCGGCTTAATGCCTAATAGCGACGCGCTAAGCTCGATGTACAACGTTGCTTGTTCATCAGGCCAATTGAGCAACATGACGATGCCTTATTACGCTAAAGCTAACTTTTTTATGAATCTAGTCATTCCGCTGAGCAATTTTTTAGTGGGCCATACAAAATCACAATTGTTTGGTATGGGCGAGCCACTGCCTAAGCGTGCTGCTGCGCAGTGGCGAACATGGTGCAACGGGCAAGGCTATGTTAAAACTGCGTTTGGTGGAAGTGTTAAAACTCATTATTACGACAAACTAACATTGCCCGCATTATGGGCTTATGCCGAAGACGATGAGATCGCCAATGCTAAGAATGTTGCTGATATGATCTCAGTTTTTACCCAATCACCTGCAACAACCCATCCAATGCGGCCATCAGATTATGATTTGAAAGAAATTGGTCATATGAAATTTTTCAGTCGTAAATCACAGGCACTATGGCCACATGTGACACAATGGTTCGAGCAACACAGCTAATCTGAGTATGTTGCTGTGGGTGATTTTAGTGCTATGATTAAGTTATGCCATTGCTCACTGAAGTTAATGGCTTAATGGTTTAAATTGTAGGAGCGCTTATGCATCAACAATTTCATCATCGTGACTGGATAGCATTAATCAATAAAGTCTTGCGCCAAACAGGACATAGCCGCATTCACATCAGAAAAGTGTTAAGTGTCTCTGACCATTCCATTGCTTTTCTGACCTGCCAAGGCGCTAATATCATTGCACCGACTTTCAATAGTATTCATGGCCATGGTATTGGTTTTCTATCACTACTTAGGGTCGCCAATAGTCAACATATACCGCAATGGGATACCTTAACCGGGCAGCCTTTGCACCACTGTAAATTACTGGTAAAAAATCAGCATAATTTTACACCAATGTTGTATCCTTCAATTACTTACGTCGAACAATGGCTATTTAAGCAGTACGGTAAAGATGGCGTAAGTCATCGTCAACCCTTCGATGGTGATATCGCCAAAGGATTTATCGGCACGCACCCGACAATTGTCGATATACAGCGCCAGTTAAGTTATCCTATTGTGTAATTGGTATCAGTTATTGTTCTCCAGCTGTTGTGGTGACAAAGCGTAAACAGATATATTTTGTTATTAAAAGGGGTTCGTTATGAAAATTAAATTAGCTGCGCTAGTGCTATTAGCCGTCACGTTAACAGGGTGTAAATCAACTGCCAATTACGATTACGATCAAAGTGTTAATTTCTCGGCGTTAAAGACTTATGCCTGGATAATTAGCGATAACAAAGTCGAAAAGTCACAAGAGTTCTTTGAAAGTGATATCAATAACAAGCGCATTATTAGGGCAATTGACCAACAGCTACTAGCAAAGGGTTTTGAGAAGGTGGCGCCAGAGAATGCCGAGCTATTAGTTAATTTTCATACCTCAACAATCACCAAGCGTGAACGTGGCTTGAGTAATACTCATCCTTACTTTCTAAGCTTTGGTCATATGTTTCATCATTCACATTTAGGCATGCACATGAGCTTAAATCACATTGAGCGAAAATATAAAGCAGGGTCGCTAGTGGTAGATTTTGTCGATGCCAATAAAGAATTAGTATGGCGCGGGGCCAAAGAAACGCGAATGAAGCGTAAAGCTGCGCCAGCAGCGAGAGAAGAAAGTGTTCGAGTTGCGGTTGCTCATATTATGGAAAACTTCCCGCCAAAAAATTAATTGTCAGTCACAAAAAAGGGTTAGCGCGTTGCTAACCCTTTTTAATTTCTAAATAAGAATAATGACTAGTGACTGCTGCAGCTTTCGCCTTCGCCGTGGTCATGGCCACAACCGCCGTCACCGTGCAAGTTACCTTGCTCAAGTTCTGTTGGGGTTGCATCGCGCAACTCAATAACTTCTACTTCAAAATGAAGCGTTTGACCAGCAAACGGATGATTACCATCTACGGTAATTGTCTCTTCTGTCACTTCGATTACTGTAACAGGCATCGGGCCTTGATCGGTATCAGCCGTAAATTGCATGCCCGCTTCAGCGTCTAGACCAGCAAAAGCTTCTGCAGGTACTTCTTGCTTAAGGTTATCATTATATGGACCATAACCATCTTCTGGTGAGATAGTGACTTTAAGTTCATCGCCAGGTTGTTTGCCTTCAAGCGCAGCCTCAAGTCCTGGGATCATGGTGTTGTGACCATGTAGATAAACCATTGGTATATCACCAAATGAGTTTTCAATTTCTTGTTGGTTGTCATCCATTAAACGGTAATGAACGCTTACTACGATATCTTTTTCGATTTGCATGTTAAATTCCTACAATTAAAGTTTGACTAAGTTTACCTTAATTTTTGGTTGTTTCACCTGTTTTATGATCAAAGTAACGCCAAAATGCCCGCGATATTAAATTCCTTCGTTATTTTGATTGTTTTGTGCACATTTCTATCTAACAAATCGTTTGATTGTGCGGCCGTCATTACGCTCTAGACTAAAGTAGTAACCTTTGTTAAAGAAATGTGATTGACAGCTTGTGATTAAATGTCCATGCTATAGCCAATATTTTTAGACAACGCTTTTGGAACGATATGCTACGCAATCATACCATTCACACCATTATTACCACCGGTATTATTATCCGGCGGATTGGGTGAACGCGTTTCTAACATAACGAAATTAGCAAAGCCCGCGCCCTAACAGACGCGGGCTTTTTTGTTCAGGTCGTTAATTAAATAACCTGATATTGAATTTAAAATGTTTGCAGTGACTTAAAGCCACATCTTGGGAGAGATTAAATGCGCGTAATGAAGTTTGGCGGTTCAAGTTTAGCCGATTTAGAGAGAGTCGAGCGCGTTGCCGATATCTTGGTTGAACGCAGTAATAAAGATCAATTGGCGGTGGTATTGTCTGCGCCAGGGAAAACCACCAACAATATCGTCGAAGCCGTTGATTGTAATGCCGCCGGTCAAAGTGACCAAGATGCGCTAACACGTGTTAAAGATACCTTCGATGGTATTGTCAGTGGTTTAAGCAGCAAATATAGTGAGTTTGATAGCACTGCTGTTAATCAAGTATGGCAACAAGAGTCAGAATTATTAACGCGCACCCTAAGTGGCGTAAAGTTATTGGCGCAATGCCCAGACAACATTCGTGCCCAACTGCTTGTTGTTGGTGAGCGTTTATCAATCGCTATCATGAGTCAACTGCTTAGTGTACGCGGCATCAACGTTAGCGTGTTAGATCCTAAAGACTTTATGCACGCTGATAGTAATTACCTTGAAGCGCAAGTGAATATCGAAGCGGCGCGCGAGACGATGGACAACAAAGATTTATCAACCGCTCGTGTTTGGTTAATGCCTGGTTTCACCGCCGTTAATGACGCTGGTGAGATTGTGACATTAGGCCGCAATGGTTCTGATTATTCAGCCGCTTGTCTTGCCGCGGCATTACGTGCCGATTGTTGTGAGATTTGGACCGATGTTGATGGCGTTTATAATGCCGACCCTCGTTTGGTGAAAGATGCTCAATTGATCAATCAATTGAGCTATCAAGAAGCGATGGAATTATCTTATTTTGGCGCGAAAGTATTGCATCCCAAGACGATTGTCCCAATCGCGCAATATCATATCCCATGTTTAATTAAAAATAGCTTTAATCCTAGTGCACCAGGATCGCTCGTATCAGCAGAGCGTCAAGATGATGAAAACCAAGTTAAAGCCATTTCAAACCTTGATGATATGTCGATGGTTAATGTGTCAGGCCCAGGCATGAAAGGCATGGTTGGCATGGCTAGTCGTATCTTCGAAGCGATTTCGTTAACGGGAGTATCGATTAGTTTAATCACCCAATCATCGAGTGAATACAGCATTAGCTTTTGTGTCCAGTCAGCGGATCATTTACTGGTTAAATCAGCACTTGAAGCTGAATTTGAATTAGAATTGCGTAACGATTTACTCGAACCGATCGAAATCCGTCATCAATTGGCGATTATCTCACTGATTGGCGACCGGATGAAGACGGTACAAGGCGTATCGGCTAAATTTTTCCAAGCGCTATCGCAAGCACGCGTTAATGTGGTGGCTGTGGCCCAGGGGTCGTCTGAGCGTTCTATCTCGGCGGTCATCGATTTACACCGTTGTCCACGCGCGATTAAAGCTTGTCATCAGCGTTTCTTTAATTCACTACAGTATATCGATTTATTCTTAGTGGGTTGTGGTAACGTTGGCCAAGAGCTATTAAACCAAGTGCATCATCAACAAGCTTACTTAGCGAAAAAGAATATTGCGATTCGTGTTTGTGGTTTAGCCAACTCACGTCAGATGTTATTGACCACTGACGGTATCGATACGGCCACTTGGCAAGAGCAACTGGCAGCGACAGAGCAGGGCTATGACGTTAATCGCCTTATAAGTTTTGCACGTGATAATCACTTACTTAACCCGCTAGTAGTCGACTGTACAAGCAGTCAAACGATAGCGGATCAATACGTATCGTTGCTCGAAGGTGGTTTCCATGTCGTTACGCCAAATAAAAAGGCTAACACGGCATCGCAAGCATATTATCAATCGCTACGTAGTGCGGCGTTACTAAATCGTCGTCGTTTCCTGTATGAGACAACGGTAGGTGCTGGCTTGCCAGTTATCGATAATCTACAAAACCTATTAAGCGCTGGTGATGAGCTAGAATCATTTAGTGGTGTATTATCAGGTTCGTTATCTTACATCTTCGGTCAGCTAGACGAAGGAATGACCTTGTCACAAGCGACTCAGATCGCAAAAGATAAATGCTTTACTGAACCTGATCCGCGTGATGATTTAAGCGGAATGGACGTTGCACGTAAAGTATTGATTCTGGCCCGTGAAACAGGAATGGAGCTCGAGCTTGAAGACATCCAAGTCGATTCGGTTCTGCCAAGTGATTTTGATGCATCGGGTAGCATCGATGAATTTATGGCTAATTTACCTAAAGCAGATGTCGCTATCGCACAGCGGATAAAGCAAGCTGCGAGTGAAGGCAAGGTGTTACGTTACGTTGGTATTATCGATTGCAGCGAAGGCAACCCTGTCTGTAAAGTTCAGATCCAAGAAGTGGCTAGTGATGAGCCATTATACGGTGTTAAAGGTGGCGAGAACGCCTTAGCGTTTTATTCACGTTATTACCAACCGATTCCATTTGTATTACGCGGCTACGGTGCGGGTAATGCGGTAACGGCGGCGGGTGTTTTCGCTGATATGTTACGTACACTTGCATGGCAGCGTGAGGTTTAATCATGACTATTCGGGTTTTTGCACCAGCGTCGATGGGCAATGTTAGCGTCGGTTTTGATTTGCTTGGCGGCGCCGTTGCGCCAATCGACGGTACGTTATTAGGTGACTTTGTTAGCGTGAGTGAAATAGCGCAAGGGATCGAAGTCACGACTATCGGTCGCTTTGCCGATAAATTACCAAGCGATCCGAAGAAAAATATTCTTTATGATTGCGCGGTTGAGTATCGCAAGGTGCTTAGCGAGCAAGGCATTACTTTCAAAGGCGTCAGCCTAGTGCTCGAAAAAGAGCTGCCAGTCGGTAGTGGGTTAGGCTCTAGTGCCGCTTCGGTCGTTGCGGCCTTGTTTGGCCTCAATGAATTCTATGATAACGCGCTAACTAAGCACCAAATGTTATTACTAATGGGGCAGCTTGAAGGCCAAATTAGTGGTAGTGTTCATTATGATAATGTCGCACCGAGTTATTTAGGTGGACTCCAGTTAATGGTTGAACAGCCGCAAGTCTTATGCACCACTATTCCAAGTATTGAACAGTGGTATTGGGTACTTGCTTATTCTGGAGCCAAAGTACCAACGGCCGAAGCTCGCGCGCTAATGCCAACGCAAATTGATTTAAAGACGGCCCTAACATTTGGTCGTAATTTAGCGGCCTTTATTGATGCGAGTCACCGTGGTGATGCAGATTTAGCAGCGGCGTTATTAGTGGATGTAATTGCGGAGCCTGTAAGGGCGCCAATTATTCCAAAATTTGAACAAAACAAAACTGCGATGCTTGAGCTAGGCGCAATCGCTAGCGGCATTAGCGGTAGTGGTCCAACACTTTTCGCAGTCACTGATAGTTTAGTGAAAGCGCAAGAATTAGAACTTTATTTACAACAAAATTATCTCCAAACTGATGATGGCTTTAGCCATATCTGTAAGCTAGATACCCAAGGTGCCCGTAGGGAGGCGTAACGTGGAACTTTATAATTTAAAAAAGAACGATCAGCGAGTCACTTTTTCTCAAGCTGTAAAATTAGGCTTAGGTGATAACCAAGGACTATTTTTTCCAAC
>Ga0209291_1000935_pt1 | contig 27279 bp, 28 predicted proteins | sample GOMGulsemesocosm_FD_184633 | JGI IMG/M metagenome (GOLD analysis project Ga0209291, IMG submission 184633) | Methane-oxidizing microbial communities from mesocosms in the Gulf of Mexico - GOM9B Gulf of Mexico (SPAdes) (version 2) | ecosystem: Environmental > Aquatic > Marine > Cold seeps...
ACATCATTGGAATTAGCTCCTTTTAGCATCATTACCAATCCACCTACAACTTCTCCTTCACCATCTTGGGTTAATGCACCGTAACGAATTGCAGAGCCAAATTGTACTGTTGCAATATCACCAATAGTGACAGGTATATTATTAATATTCTTGACAGTGATTTTTTTAATGTCCTCTAAACTTCTCACCAAGCCTTCACCACGAATAAAATTAGCTTGATGGTTCTTTTCAATATATGCACCTCCTGTATTTTGATTATTGGCTTCAAGTGCATTAAACACATCTGTAATGGTAAGGCCAATAGCATTTAAATCGTTTGGGTCAACCGCTACTTCGTATTGTTTTATTTTTCCACCAATAGCGTTTACTTCTACCACACCAGGAACCATTGCCATTTGACGCTGTACAATCCAGTCTTGCATTGAGCGTAAATCTGCAATGTTGTATTTGTCTTTAAACTCTGGTGCAACTTTTAGTGTGTATTGGTAAATCTCTCCTAAACCTGTTGAAATAGGACCCATTGTAGGTTCGCCAAATCCAGCAGGTATTTGCTCTTTGACTTCGTTTAGTTTTTCGGCTACTAATTGGCGAGGTAGATATGTTCCCATATCATCATCAAATACAATAGTAACCACAGATAAGCCAAAACGAGAAATTGACCTTATTTCCTGAACATCAGGAAGATTGCTCATTGCCACTTCAATTGGATAAGTAACAATTTGCTCAATATCTTCAGTACTTAAATTGGGGGATTGTGTTATAACCTGTACTTGGTTATTGGTAATATCTGGAACAGCATCTATTGGCACTTTGGTCATACTCCAAATACCTGTTCCGATTATGGTAAGCGTAAGCAAACCAATAATGAATTTGTTATTGATTGAAAAATCAATGATTTTATTAATCATAGAAAATGTATTAATTCAGTTAAAAAAAATGCAAATGCTTTCCTGAAAGTGAAAACATTAAAAAGGGATATAGCTATCCTTTAAAAACTGAATTAAGCTTGTGGCGGTTGCCAAATATTAGATTGGAAATCAAATCTATAATTTGACTGATAAGTAGACACTAATTTTGTGGGAATTTTATTGAAAGTTAATAACTGAAATATTGCCAAAGGCTCATAGCTAATTGACATACCACAACAATTACAAATACAAGTAACAGGACAAGAATCGTCACTATCCTCTTGATGATTATGTTCAGCAGTTATTTCCTCTTGCTGTTGGTCTTCTACATTTTGACCATCAGAACAAGGCATTGCAGATAATGCTAACATTGTTATAGCTAATATGAATGCTAAAAATTTCATCGTAGCAAATATACAAATTATTAAATGCAATGGTTGTGCAATTATTTTATTTAAGCCACAACCTTTACTTTCTCTTTTAGAGTTTCAAGATGCTTCAGCATATTGCTTTTACAACATACCTCACGAGCTAATTTAGGCGCGTGACCTATCACTTTGGTTAATTCCTTTATTATACTCATCTTATTAATTTCTACATATTTTTTCTCTAGTAAAAATATTATCGTTTCTTATATAAACTTGTAAATTGTCTTATAATAAGCATTTTCTCATTTACTCAAATAAAACCAAAGCCAATAGACCTTGTTGTTGATTGTTGCTAATTTGTTTGAAACAATAGAATAATAAGGGTTTTAAGAGTAAACAAGCTGTACACAATGTAGCAACAATTAAAAAAGTTGTTGTTGTTGTTGTTGTTGTTGTTGTTGTATGTTGTTATGTGGGTTTAATCAAATGTTGTAGTATGTTGTTTAGTTTAATAACATAGCCAATGTAATAGAATAAGAAAACGTGTGATTGTTGTTTTAATGTTGTTGAGTTGTTTATTACCGTAAGTACTAGCTAGCATAGCATTACAGTAGTTTTGCAACAAATCAACTTAACTCTTTAAACATTTGTTTAGTAAAAGTATAATGACGACCTCTATGAGTTGTTTCTTCAACAATAGGAGTGTTTGAAACTGATGTTGACATATAATATTTAGTATATGTACTATTCTTAGATTCTAATTTATATTCATTTTTTATTAACTCAGATAATTTAAAAGAATTGGTTCTTATATTATTTTTACTAAGCTTATCTACCAAGTCACCCAATGAATACTTTAATTCTTCTTTTTCAAACAAGGCAAACTCATCTGACAAAATTTGCTCTAATTCTTTATCTATAAAGGTTTTATTACCGTTAATTAATATATCTAATGCTTCTGTATGAATTTGCTCTTTAGTAAACCACATTCTTGTTTTTCTAGGACATGAAATCTTTCTTTTGTTTATAAAATGGATAAAGTGCGGTAACTCTTTTTTTAACGATTCTAAAAGGTCTGGTCGGTCATTTGATAAATCGAAAGGAATAATTTTTCTAACCCAGTATCTTACTTCTGAATTATCTATGTAAACAAAATTCTTTTCGTTGTTGGAACATAAAATAAACTTACCAAAAAAATTTCCCTCAACTTTATCTTTACCTTTAGCTTCACTTTTATAAGTTTTTGCAGTAGATAGATTTTTCAACCTTTCACTATCTTCTCTTTTGTCTAATAAAACTTCATCAACAGCAATAATTAACTTTGAAGCCCAATCTGAATTAAATCTACTTCTAAAATCCTCATTATTATTAATTGTCATATTATTTTGGAATATAGATTTTACCCAATTTAAAAAAGTGGTTTTACCTGTATTTCGCTCATTACTTACTAAACACAAAATTGGTAAAACTTGTGTTGGATTTTGCCATAAAACACTTAAGTAATCTAAGCCTAAAATATATTGCTCACCAAAAATATGCTTGAGAAATTTTTCTGTTTCTGGAAAACTACCTTTTTCAAATTTATGTTCTAATTTTTCATATTTATTATAAAACCCATTAATTACACGTTTATAATTAGTATGCGATGGGATTAAACAAAAACCATCATATTTTTTTATATCTTCAATGTACTCCTTACCATGGTCGGTTATAATTTCACTTTTTGACCAAGGATTCAACATTTTTATAGTGTCTTTGCTGTTTAAAGGCATATTAACTTCTTTAAAGTAAGCTGTACCTATTCTTAAATATTTTTCACTCATAACTAAACGTTTACTGTTAAACTAGCCAATTTGGAATAATCGATTTTTTCAAATTTTGTAGTAAAATAAATTTTCACATCAACTCCTTGAATTGAACTATCTACTTTACACATTTTAATTATTTCTTTCTCAATTTGACAAAGTGGCAATCTTGGGTTATAGTTAATTACTTCTATTGCCAATTTTATTTTTGCTATTAAGTAACTTAATTTTTTAATTGAAAGCGCATTATTTTCATTTGCATATTGACTTAATAAGTCTTTGTGTATATCCTCTATTATATTTAAGCCATCTGGCTTATATGTTTTATTATTTTCCATTTCTTATTATTTATAAATTAATATTTGCTGAGCTGTATCGAAATAAGCTCTAGTACCATCATATCTTGGAGGTAGGTTTTTGATTAAAATCACACCCTGATGAGTCTTATTAATTAGTTTTTTTATATCTCCTTTTGTTGCAGGTTTATTTTCTTCTTTAGTAAAGATATTTGTAACAATGTTTGTAGCTAAAGTTCCTACAGCTGCGTTTCCTACACCAGACCAACTCATTTTATTGATTGTTGATGGTTTTTCTTGATTCTCTTTTGTAGGTAAATTTCTAGTTACCTTTTTTCTTTTTGTAAAGGCGTTTACTCTACAACTATTGCTACAATATTTCTGTTTATACCTTCTTTTTGGAGTGTACTCGACACCACAATAATTACAATTGTATGTATATCTATCCATTTTGCGTTAATTTAACGTTAGACTAACGATTGATTAAATCGCTCTAAATGAAAACTTTTATTAAGCCTTCAATTATTTAAGTCTCTTTTTACGGTTAGACAATAAGGTATCGACATCAGATTCAAGCTCTGTTGTGCATTTTTGCTTTCCTTCTTTTATCCATTCTATTATCTCGGACTTGAAGAAGAATAAACGACCGTTTTTCTTATGGTGAGGAATGGTGTTTTTTTGACAATAGTTATAGAGTGTTGGTTTTGTATAACCAGAAAACTTAACAATGTCATCAATAGTTTGCGGGTCATCCGTTTGGGATAACGTTTCTGCCTTTTCAATTAAGGCTTTTAATTCTTTGAGGTCTCTTTTTACCTCTGCAACATCTAGTTGCGTTTGTTCAAATGCTATCATTTTTAAATGTTTTAAATTAATATTTATCAATGATAGCGGTTAATTACAGGTTATTTATAATTTCCGTAAGTGCAGTAGTAAAAAACGTAGTACCAGTAGTAAAAAAAGTAGTTACTTTAGTAATTGAATAGTTTTACTAGGTTTTTTATCAAAATTAACCTTAACATTTTTAAAATTCCATCCAACGAAGTTATCTGTAAGTAATTCTACAAATTTATCTAGAACTTGACCAGTTCCGAAATATTGATAATAACTTTCATAAAACTCCCTAAACCTATATTTAACTAAAGTGCTCTCTCCTTTAGGAGCCATATTGAACTTCTGTTTTTTTAAATTAGGGATTCCACAAAATGCTTTCTTTATAAATATATCAAATTGTTTTTCAGTTAGAAACGGTTTACCGTTTTTACTGTTTTTTTCTGTAAAGATTTTAAAATGGTCAACAGCTATTTCTATTGGCATGGATTGGTTAAACACATTTGTGTAATTACTATAATCTAAAGTATTATTAATAGTAGGTGTGTGTGATGTAGATTTTTTTAATTCACTTTCAATAAAATATGCATCTTTAAAATATTCTTTTTTTTTAGTGAAAAAATTTTTGGAAGTTTTAAAAATTTGCTGGTAGGTTTCATCTAAACCTACTAGTATATTTTCCTGATAATTAAGAACGTCTAAAATCTCATTTATCATTTCTAAATTTTTCAGATTATCAGCTCCTAAATCAAAGAGTTCTTTATGATATACTAATCTGTATTTAGTCATTAATTCTTGTGATTTTAAAAAATCATCATACTCAAAATCACCGTCGAATTTAATATTTAAAGTATTTAAATAACTCAAGATGAGCTCTTTTTTCTCACTCTCATTTAAAACTTCGTCGAATATAAAAAACTCTAAAGATGCAAAAATAAATAATGGTTCTAAATCTGTATGAACAACTATGTTATTCCCAATATCAACTGTATTTGATAAGTGCTTTTCTATTTTTTCTCTATATAATTCATCATCATTTAAATAATCTTTGATTAATTGAAGGTGAATTTTTTCTTCTTTAACAGCAGTATGCTCTATAATCTCTTCTAGTTTTAAGTCTGCATTTAAAGGTGAAATACTTGCCAGAATAGTAATTAATTCGTAAAACTCTTCTTTATATATCATATTTAAAAATTCATTATTGAGTTTGCAAATTCTTTTTTAGCTTCATCTTCAAAACCAGCAAAATAGTTTTTAGTTACGCTTAGATCACTATGGTTTAATGCTTCACTAATAAATTCCATACTAGCGCCTTTTCGTAAAGAATTGGTTGCGAAACTATGTCGAGCATAATAGAAGCTTATATCACTCGGTAATTTATTAGCAACAGCCAACCTTTTTATGTGATCGTTTATATAACGTGTAAAGTTTTTTATTTTTTTATGCTGTTCGTTTGCATCATCATTTTCATTCAAAATATCAAAAACAAAGCTATTTTTATTTTTGTTACCATACTTTTCTATAATACTATTTGTAAAATCAGTTAAGTAGATAATGATTTCGGTTTTCTCAGCTTTTTTATCAAAAGTTTTGGCTCTGTAATAAGTAAATTTATCCTCTTTAATATCAGAATATTTTAAGAGTGCTATATCTTTTGGGTTTATGCCATTACAAGCAAAACTAAAAAACCAAAAATCTTTAGCTTTTGATTCATTCTCGTTTGCAGGTTTAGCATCAAATAAAACTTTAAGTTCTTTAGAGTTTAAAGCTTTTTTCACTTTTTTTGTTCGTAATATTTGATATTTACTTTTACCAAAAGGATAATACTCTTGGTTAAGGTCTTTAGCTTCGATTGCATTATTAAAAATAACCCGTAAAGTTCTAGTGTATATTGCTATAGTTGTATAGCTCTTACCTTTTTTAACCATATAAGACTCGTAATCTCTTAACCAATCAACATTTATTTGTTGAAATTTTAGCTTCTCTATAGGACAATTTTTAACTTCATTACTGAAGGTTCCTAACGAGTTTAATGTGTATTTAAAACTTTCTGCTGTATTTATCTTATTCTTTTTGATACAATTCTCAATAGCTACGTTAAAGTGAAATTGAAGATTATTTTTATCAGAAGATTTTCTAAACAACTTAAATTCAAAATTTTTAAAATCAAAAACACCCAATTTACTAGCTTCATCATTAGCTCTATTTTCTATAGCCTGAAGTTTCAGTCGTAATTCTTTATTTTCACCACGTAACTTTTTGTTGTTTGGATTTAACCAAATTTCTTGAAATTTCTTTTCTGTTAAATCAATATCTAAATTATACCATTTCTCTTTTTGAGTTTCTTTTCCATAAACACGAAGTTTTATTGGATACATTCCAGACTTTTTCTTTCTACGATTATCTAAACGAATTGAAATATTGTAACCCATGGCATAAATGTTTCTGCAAATATATATTATTTGCAGAAAATTTGCAGAAAAATAGTGTAATAGACTATTATTAAATATTAACAAATAGTAAACAAACCTCTCAAAACAGTGATTTACAGAGTATTTACACACAAAACATGTAGCGACGATAAGTAGGTTTTATTGATTACGGCTCAAGAGGTTACAGGTTTGAATCCTGTCGAGGTCACGAAAAAAAGGCAAGCTACTATAGCTTGCTTTTTTTATGCGTTATACTTACATTTAATACTTAACACCATTTATTATGAAAAAAAATATGGGAGCTTTAGATAAAAGCTTAAGAGTATTAGTGGCTATAGTGATAGCACTATTATATTATCTAAATGTAGTAAGCGGAACTTTAGCCTATATTTTAATGGCTGTAGCAATCATTTTATTAATTACAAGTTTTATTAACTTTTGTCCACTATACACTATTTTTGGTATAAACACTTGCAAAAGAAAGTGATTTACAAAAAAAAGAGTCTTTTTATAAAGACTCTTTTTTTTAGATTATTTCAGCACTTAATCCTGCTTCCAGTAACATTGTACATCGTGGTTCCAGCTCTTTATACGCACCAGTTTTAACTGTACATTGTCCTTTATAATGGACTAGAATTGTGCATTGCTCAGCTTGTTCTGGTGTATGGTCACAAGCATAAATTAAAGTATCTATGACGTGATCAAATGTATTAACGTCATCATTATAAACGACAATTTCGTTGTTAGGCTGTTCTAAAGTGCTAACGTCGTGCTCTTCTTGAATTTTTTCTTTTGTACTCATACGTACTATTTTTTTTATAAAAGTAAAAAATTATTGGATATAAAAAAAGACTTCTGTCGTCACAGAAGCCTTTTTATCACTTATTTAAGATAAGTTTTAATACATAATTTGTAGTGCATTAATATCGTCTATACCAAACTCGCCATCTTCTCCACTACTAAAGCATGCTAACATTACAGAAGTTTCTGGATTGTTTCCGCCTAAATCTATTGCTCCAATTGATCCTGCTCCTTCGTTTTGGTTTTGACCACAACTTGCTCTATTAAACCAATCTGTGTGTCTAAATCCTACAGAATGACCAATTTCATGCGTAATAACATGCTCTACCACATTAGTATCATAGTTATCTAAACCGTAAATTTGAACAAATTTATAAGGGTTACCATTACTTGGAAAACCTGCAGATCCACCTGCACCAGATTGACTTGGGTTATGATACACGACCATATCTTTAGACTGGTAGTTGGTTCCAAATGATAATTGAAACGAAATTGAAACTCCGCTTAGCGCATTATAATTATCAACAGCCCACTGCAAAGCAGTTCTTTCTTTAGTTGACAATGCATTACTACCTCCTGTATATCCAATTATAGTAATGGTTTTACCTTGAGACACTAAATTATTTGTACGATAATTTCTGTCTGTTGCTGAAGTCTCTTCATTTAAGTTTAAGATATCCTCTTCGCTCATAAAAAGATCACCTTCAACTTCAATCATTTCTTTGGTAGAACCATCGGGAAGCATGAAGTCTACTATTTTGGCATTGTCAGTATTTATTTGTGCTTTTGCCAATTTAGCTAAAAGCTCTGCAGATACTTCTTTTACTGCAACTTCTTCGTCTATAATCGTGTCTTCATTTTTTTGACATGATTGTAATCCTAGAATAAAACATAGGCTAGCTAAAGCCATAAATTTAATTTTCTTCATTTTTGGTTGAATTTTAAATTAATAAATGGTTTGCTTTACGTAAAATGTTTCACACAATCTTAAATGTTAGTTTAAGGATGTTTTGCTATTAATCTTATGTGAGATAATTATCAAGTCAAAGATAATTGATTAAAAAAGAAGAATCCTGAGGTTTTAACCACAGGACTCTATTTATTTTTAATAAAATTGTTAAAATTTTATGTATTTAATCGGTAAATTTAATTTTATACAACATTACTCCTTTTCAAATTTAAGTGCAACCCAATTATTTTTGGTTAATGTATCCTTTAAAATAAGTTTATTATTATTACATTCCTTTTCTATCATTGCGATGTCTTCTTGGTAAAAACCGCTTAAATATAAGGTACCTGTTGCATCAAGACATTTTGAATATGTTGCAATGTCGTTTAATAAGATGTTGCGATTTATGTTTGCTATAATGGTATCGTACTTTTTATCTTTTAAAAGCGCTGCTTCCCCTTCATAAACAGAAATATGTTTACAATTGTTACGCTCCACGTTTTCTAAGCTATTTAAGTAGCACCAGTTATCAATATCTATAGCATCTAATGGTTTTGCTCCTTTCATCTCAGCTAGTATTGCTAAAACAGCTGTACCGCATCCCATATCTAAAACGGACTTATCTTTAAAATCGTTTTTAAGAATATGTTGTATCATCATGTGTGTGGTTTCATGATGCCCTGTTCCAAAACTCATTTTTGGTTCGATGATAATATCATATTCTGTATCAAACTTGTCATGGAATGGTGCACGTACAGCACACAAATCATCAACTACAATTGGGTTAAAGTTTTTCTCCCACTCTTCGTTCCAATTGGTTTGCTCAATTTCGTCAAAGGTATATGTGATTTTAAACTCTTCTGACTTTAATATTTGGATATCGTCCAAAATAGTGTCTGTATACTCTTCTTTTTGGATGTACGCTGTAACCCCTTCTTCGGTCTCTACAAAGCTTTCAAATCCTGCGTAACCTAATTCTGCAATAAGAATTTCTGTTCCTGGTTGCATTGGTTCCACTTTAAAGTAATACCCTATGTAAATAATGTTTGACATTTTAATTTGTACTGTATTTTGCAGATTAGCCTGCGTTAGCGGTTGTAGTGACATCCTTTTTTTGCTGCCACATATGGCAAAAAAAGATATAACGGAAGACGCGACCCTTGTGGTAACGCCCAAATTATTTTAATTTATATTGTTATTTAAAAGGCGTTTACGATCGCGTAAAAATCTTCGGCTTTTAAGGCTGCTCCACCAATTAATCCACCATCTACGTCTGGTTTTGAGAAAATTTCTTTGGCGTTTGCTGGTTTTACACTCCCTCCATAAAGGATGGTCATGTCGTCTGCTACTTGGTTACCGTATTTGTCTTGTAATGTTTTACGGATAAATTTGTGCATGTCTTGTGCTTGCTCTGGACTTGCTGTTTCTCCGGTTCCTATTGCCCATACAGGCTCATAAGCCAATACGATATTTTTGAATGCTGAAGCGTCTAAATGAAACAATGCATTTTTGATTTGACTCTCGACTACTGCTTCGTGATTTGCAGCTTTACGGTCTGCTAGTTCTTCTCCGAAACAAAAGATGACGCGTAAGTCTTTAGATAAGGCTTGGTCTACTTTTTTGGCTAAAATAGCATCGTCTTCGTTAAAATACGCACGACGCTCTGAGTGCCCTAGGATTACCGTTTTTATTCCTACGCTTTTAAGCATGTCTGCGCTGACCTCTCCTGTATAAGCTCCGTTTTCTGCAAAGTGCATGTTTTGAGCTATTACTTCTATATCGTCATGTCTTGTAGCTTCAAAAGCATGCCATAAGTTGGTAAATGTTGGCGCAATCATAACCTCTGCATTAGATGTTTTTGTTTGCTTTTTTAAATCTGAAATTAATGCTTCTGATAGTGGTAAATCATTATTCATTTTCCAGTTTCCGGCTACTATGTTTTTTCTCATGACGTTGTGTTTTATTCTAATTTAACTTTTGGATCTAACCAAGTGTATATTATATCTACAAAAATATTAATTATAATGAATAGTAAGGCGATAATTAACACAGAACCCATTATTACAGGTAAATCTAAGGTATTAAGCGCATTTACTATTTCTTTTCCTAATCCATTCCATCCAAAAATATACTCCACAAACACTGCGCCTGCTAGCATACTTGCAAACCACCCTGAGATTGCAGTGACTACTGGATTTAATGCATTTTTAATGGCATGTTTTTTTATTATTTGAAACTCGGATAAGCCTTTTGCTCTGGCTGTTCTGATATAATCTTGATTAAAGACTTCTAATAAGGAGTTACGCATTAATTGTATGACTACTGCTAATGGTCTTATACCTAAAACAATTGCTGGAAGGATTAAGTTTTTCCATTTGATATGCATTTTTTCGCCAAAATCATCCAACTCGTAAAGGCTTCCTGTCATTTCTAAATTGGTGTATTTATGTAATACAAAACCAAATAACCATGCAAATAATATGGCACTAAAAAAGGATGGCACGCTCATCCCTAAGGTACTTAATATTTGAATTATTTTATCTAAAAATGTGTCTTTTTTTAATGCTGAAATCACACCTAATATTACACCTAAAAAGATTGCGATTAGTATTGCCGAAACTGCTAACACAAATGTATTGGGTAAGGTCTCTGATAATACTTGGCTTACTTTTTTACCTTGTTTGGTAAAGGATTCCCGCAAGTACGGAAACTTTATAACTGTAGTTGTGTTACCTATTGAAAACAGTTGTGTTGCTGAGTATTTATTTTGACTTAAATAGGTATAATCACCTTCTGTTTTAGAATGAAATGAGATAGGTGACAAATCGTTTAAATAATAAAAATACTGCGTCGCAACAGGCTTATCAAAACCATACTTTTTTTTGATAATAGCTAATTGCTGACTATCCTCGTTTTGACCCAACATCATTTGTGCTGGATCTCCTGGAAGGACACTAAATAAGAGGAATATAACGGTTACCACACCAAATAAGGTGAGTAATGCATACAGGATTTTATTTAGTAAATAGGTTGTCAGATTGTTTTATTTATTTTAGATACGTTGTTTTACTGCTTTACAAAATAGTGTGCTTCTCGATATAGTTTGCTCGTGCCTCACAAAACACTTGAAGTAACGTTATTCTGTTTTTTTAGTCACAAATTTCACAATACTAGTATAATTTTTACCATCTGCCACATTTATAGAATCAATAACGGTTTTAACCTCTGAAGCATCTTTAAAAACAAATACATTTTCAATTTGATCTTCACTTAATTCTAACGCTTCAAATTGTTCTTTATTTAAAACTTTATTATCAACTATATGAGCAGTTCCATCATCTACAACCTTAGGTGCTGATCTATCTACTTTAGGTAACATTAATTGGTCCACATCATTCCAATGTACCTTTTGGATAATGGTTCCTTTTTCTAATTTTAAAAGTCCTGGATTAGAGCGGATGATTGTTTTTAAAGCAGTCTCGTCACAGAAATAATACTCAAAACCTAATTTATAATTTGAGATTACACCATTTGCCTCATCTGGTCCAGATGCTGTTAAACCAATAACGTCATAACCATTTGCGATTGCTTTATCTGTGATTTGTTTTACAGCGACTAATCCATCACTTTCAGATTTTGCTAAATTATAATTAACAACTAATAATACATTTGGTCGCGTTAAGATGTCTTGCGTAAAATCCTCTCCATCTTTTTCAATAGAAAAATCATGTATTGGTGGTTCATAGCCTTCTGATATTGTTTTTGTTGTCACACCTACATATTCTCCTGTTGATGTTGGATAAGATCCATCAGTTATGTATTGTTTTTCTGTACCATTCTCGTTAAACGTCCATGTATACTCAATTACAGGTTGTGGTGCATTCTCTGGAACAATCATTTTATCTGTAATGTTGTTTCCTACTTTAAATGGTCTAAAATCAATTGTTGGTAAATGCATTAATATGTGGTATGCAAAACCAAGACAAGCTATAAAACTTAATAAAGACACTATTGTAGTTGTGAGCTTATTAAAAAATGGTTTAATATGTTTTATTCCGAAGAAAATAATTAGAATTAAAACTAATAGAAACACATCTTTACCAAAGCTTTCCCATGGATCCATTTTCATGGCGTCACCAAAGCATCCACAATCTTTTACTTTATCATAATACGCTGAGTAAAACGTTAAGAATGTAAAAAAGATAATCATTAATAATAAACTCCAAACCGTAAATTTAGGCTTGTACCCAATGATTAAAAAGATACCTAAAAGCACTTCAAAAACAACTACTATTATTGAAATCCCTAAAGCATAAGGAATAAAAAATGGTAAATCTAAAACGGTTGGTCCAAAATATTCTTCTAATTTAAAAGCAAATCCAATAGGATCGTTAAGCTTTATAAATCCCGAAATAATAAAAAATATACCAACAAATATTCTTAAAAAACCAACTATGTATTTCATAACTTTAATTAAATATCAATTATTAAATTGCAAAAGCAATTTTATTGTTCTGTTAAATGTATCATTGCAAAAATGGCGTAATTAATCATATCTTGATAATTAGCATCAATCCCTTCGCTTACAATTGTTTTTCCGGAGTTGTCTTCAATTTGCTTAACGCGTAATAATTTTTGTAAAATTAAATCGGTTAAACTACTAACGCGCATGTCTCTCCAAGCTTCACCATAATCATGGTTTTTGTCTTGCATTAACTGCTTTGTTGCTTTGACCTGTGCATCGTATAAAGCAGTAGCTTCTTCCACTTCCAAATCAGGTTGCTCTACTACGCCTTTTTCTAATTGGATTAAAGCCATAATGCAATAGTTGATTATTCCAATAAATTCACTTTGCTCACCTTCATCTACCTTACGTACGTCATTTTGTTGCAGCCCTCTAATACGTTGCGCTTTTATAAAAATTTGATCGGTTAATGATGGTAAACGTAAAATTCGCCATGCACTTCCATAATCTGTCATTTTATTAATAAAAAGGTCACGACAGGTTTTTATTACAGCATCGTATTGTTTTGAAGTATCTTGCATATTTGATAAACTCTAAATGAATTTTGCGTAAATTTCGCATAAAATAATTTAAAGTTCAAGGTTTAGGGTTTAAAGTTTTGCTAACACTATCCCAACACCTTATATAAGTGTACAAATGACAATAAATTGTAGAGGAAAACTTATAGATTTAAGTACCCAAAAAGTAATGGGTATTTTGAATGTTACACCAGATTCTTTTTTTGATGGTGGACGTTACAAAGATGAAAGTTCAATTTTAAATCAAGTAGAAACCATGTTAAATCAAGGTGCTACTTTTATTGATGTTGGCGCTTATAGCTCTAGACCAAATGCACCCTTTGTGTCTGAAGACGAAGAATTGCAACGTATTTTACCGATAATTAAACTTTTGGTTAGTAATTTTCCTGACATCAATATTTCAGTAGATACGTTTAGAAGTACTATTGCGAAAGCAACAGTTGAGGCTGGAGCAGCTTTGATTAATGATATTTCGGCAGGTCATTTAGACAATAACATGTTACAAACCATCGCTAATTTACATGTGCCTTATATTATGATGCATATGCGAGGCACACCTCAAAACATGCAAACCTTAACACAATACGATAACTTAATAAAAGACATAAACTTTTATTTTTCAGAACGTATCGCTACAGCTCGTGCTTTAGGTATTATTGATTTAGTTTTAGATCCTGGTTTTGGTTTTGCTAAAACGTTAGAACAAAATTTTGAACTATTAAATAATTTTGAGCTATTAAACATCACAGAATTACCTTTACTTGCTGGTATATCCAGAAAATCTATGATATACAAAACGTTAGACACTACAGCAAATAACGCCTTAAATGGGACTACTGCTTTACATATGGTCGCTTTGCAAAAAGGCGCAAAAATATTACGTGTACACGATGTTAAAGAAGCCCAAGAATGTATCACACTTTACAACCAATTACATGTTTAACAAAATTTTACTTATCAGTATAGCTCTTTTGTTTTTTTCCTGCGGAAATGAAAAAGTACTGCAACTACCAGAAATTAAAAATGCAGACATAACAGAAGTTTTAGACGTATCGCCTGCTTATATTTTTTATGATGAAACCAAACAAGATAGCGTTGAGTTAAACCGAAAAAATTTAATTATTTCTACAAATTGGTTGGTAAATGTAGATAAGCGCTTAACACTAGAACAAGCGTTACCATCTATAATAAAGTTACAAGAGAAGAAACGCAATGCAACTATGCATAAAAACGAAAAAGCTAAAAATTATTATACCTGTAATGATACTAGTATTAAAAATTTAGGCTTTATTGATTTTACTGATGTTGAGTATCGTTTAAATTATAGTGAAAATAATTATGAAGATATTGAGATAGATGATAATTCATTTGACATAAATCTTATTATTAATAGCCTTGAAGATATTACTATAAATTCTTTTATTATTTCAGGAGAAACGAATTTGAACAGATTAAATGATTATCTAAAAGAAAAACTTAACGTTTTAAATCTTGACGACAAGGAGCATGGAGGCGACTTTTATAATCTACAAATAGGTTTCAATAAAAGTTTAAGTTTTCAAGATTACATATCTATAAAATCAAAATTAATGCATTTCAAAAATGAAAGAACTGTTATTAATAAAATTGAGCAGATCTTTTAATACAATTATATTAATTTTACAAAAACCCTTTTCCCTTGGAAATATTTAAAGACATTTTAAAATTCAGTTGGATAGACATGATTGATGTGGTGTTAGTAGCACTACTACTCTATTATGTATATAAGCTAGTTAAAGGTACTGTAGCTATTAATATCTTTATTGGTATTGTAGTTATTTATTTTATATACTTAACGGTTGAAGCCTTACAAATGGTTTTACTTACCAAAATCTTGGGTGGTTTTATAAGTGTAGGTTTTATTGCGTTAATTATTGTATTTCAGCAAGAAGTCAGAAAGTTTTTGTTAATGGTTGGATCCACAAACTTTGCTAGTCGACGCAAGTTTTTAAGTCAGTTAAAGTTTTTAAAAATAGAACAAGGTACATCCACAGATATTGATGCTATCATCTCTGCTTGCAATAAAATGAGTAGTTCCAAAACTGGTGCATTAATTGTGTTAGAACGTAATAATAATCTTGATTTTTTAGCCAATACAGGTGACGAAATGAATATTAAAGTCACACAGCCTATTATAGAAAGTATCTTTTTTAAAAATAGCCCATTACATGATGGAGCCATAATCATACAAGATAATATTGTAAAAGCTACTCGTGTTATTCTGCCTGTAAATAACGAGAAAAACATTCCACAGCGTTTTGGTTTACGTCATCGTGCAGCTGTTGGTGTTACAGAGCGTACCGACGCTATTGCAATTGCAGTAAGTGAAGAAACTGGACAAATTTCTTGCTTTAGAAATGGCGAATTCCTTCCGTTTGAAAACACTATTGAATTAGCTGAAATTTTGAAAGAAGATTTAGATTAAGCCTTAAAAGTTTCAGTATAAACAAGATTTCAAACAAAATTTTTACTCTATTTTATTTTAATTGAAAGCTATTAGAATGCAGATTAATTACAACGAAAAAAACAAGACAATTGAGATTAAAGATGGATTAAAATCTCAATATTTTATGATAAAAGCGTTAATGTTTTTAAACCTTATTAACGCCATACTTAATGTTTCTTATATTAGTGAAGACGGTATTGGTTTTATGCAAATCATCTGGTTAATATTAGGGATTGTTTCAATAGTAGTTTTATACTTTTTCATTTTTAAAAAATCAAGTCAAGAGCACATTCAAATTAATACAATAGAACGATTAACAGAAAAAACAGTATTTGGATCTAAACGACTGTCGTTAAAACTAACTAATGGAAAAAGTCGCGATTTAGCTTACTTAAAAACTACTGCCGAAATTTCTAAAACAAAAAAATTACTTACTAAAATTGGAGTAAACTAATAAGTGTTATTACGCTTTAGTCTATGAAATGTAGAACTAAGCAACCTTTTCAGCTTGTAAAAACTGTACTTCGTATAAGTTTTTATAATATCCATTTTCTTTTTTAAGCAATTGCTCATGTGTGCCTTGCTCAACTATTTGGCCTGCATCCATAACAATAATATTATCTGCCTTTTGGATCGTTGCTAATCTATGAGCAATAACTATGGATGTACGTCCTTTAGTAATTTTTTCGGTTGCAGTTTGTATTAATTGTTCTGAATACGAATCCACAGACGACGTTGCTTCATCTAACACCAAAATACTTGGGTTAGTTACATAGGCACGTAAAAAAGAGATTAATTGGCGTTGCCCAGAAGATAACATTACACCTCTTTCTTTTACATTATAATGGTACCCATTTGGAAGGCTCATAATAAAATCATGTATTCCAATACCTTTAGCTGCTTGTACAACATCAGCTTCGGTTATATTAGGATTATTTAAAGTAATGTTATTTAATATAGTATCTGCAAATAAAAACACATCCTGTAACACAACTGCTATTTGCTGTCTTAAAGAAACTAAAGTATAATCCTTAATATCTGTATTATCAATAGATATGGTACCAGAATTAATTTCGTAAAAACGGTTTAACAAGTTAATAACTGTACTTTTTCCTGCTCCTGTAGCACCAACAATAGCAACAGTATCTCCAGCTTTAACGTTAAAACTAATCCCTTTTAGGACTTCTTCATCCTCCACATAACTAAAGTGTACATTTTCAAAATCAATTACACCATTAAAGTTGTTTGCTATTAAGTTTCCTGAATTATCAATATGAGAGGTTGTATCTAGTATTTTAAACACACGATTAGAAGCAATCATACCCATTTGAAGCGTATTAAACTTATCTGCTATTTGACGTAAAGGTCTAAACAACATTGGGATCATGGTAATAAACATAAATAAATCTCCAGGTGTAACATTACTACCTTCAACTAATATATTTAAGCCACCAAACCACACCACCAAACCTGTTGTTAAAGATCCTAAAAATTCTGCAATTGGAAAAAATATCGAGTTATACCAAACCGTTTTTAACCACGCTTTTTTATGACGATTATTAATTTCTTTAAAGTTTTTATATTCGGTATCTTCTCTTGTAAACAGTTGCAAAATTTTCATACCTGTTACACGCTCCTGAACAAACGAGTTTAGGTTAGAGACCTCATTACGTACATCTTCAAACGCACGTTTCATATAACGCTGAAAAATTTTAGTTGCAAATAATACAATTGGTAACGTTACAAACACGATTAAACTTAATTGCCAATTATAATATAACATAGCGCCAGAAATGACAACCATGATTAATAAATCTCTTACTATTGTAAATAATCCATCACCAAAAACAGATGCAATACGCTCCATATCTGTTACAGCTCTTGTTATTAAAACACCTACAGAAGAGGTATTAAAATATTTCATCCTGAAGCTTAAAATATGGTCAAATAGTTTAACACGTATGTCTTTTACCATTTTTAATCCTAACCAAGAAGAATAAAAAATAAAAAATAATTGCAAAACAACTTGTGCAACCAATAGTACAACCATTAAAATTATAAGATATACAAAACCGCTATAATCCTTTTTAACTAGATGCTGGTCAATAATTTCTCTAAGTAATACAGGTGTTGCAATACTTAAAGCACCTAATATTAAAACAGACACTATTAATGCGTAAAAAACGGTTCTGTAAGGTTTTGTGTATTTAAACAAACGTTTAAATAGCTGTAAATCAAATATATTTTCTTTTGTCTTAGTCATTTAATTTTATAGTATCAGGATACTCAACTTTTATTAGATATAAACCTTTAGCAGGCACGGAATAACCAGCTTCACTTCTATTTTTAGATTGTATTATTGTATGCATGTCATTAACTTCCAATTTACCAATACCAATATTTATAAGCGTACCAACAATTGCTCTAACCATATTACGCAAAAAACGATCTGCTTTTATTGTAAAATGAATTTCGTCCTCTACCACTTCCCATTTTGCCTCCATAACATCACAATTATAGGTATGCACATCTGTATTAGACTTACTAAAACACTGAAAATCTGTATAATCAAATAATATTTTAGTCGCTTGATTAAGCTTATCAATATCTAAAGACTGTTTTAAAAAATAAGTCTGATCAAAATTAAAAGGACTTTTTCTTAACGCAATTCTGTACACATAGGCTCTGCTAGTAGCATGAAAACGTGCATGAGCATCAGGCTTTACCTTAAATATGGATTGGATAGCCACATCATTAGGTAAAAAAGAATTTAATTTATACTGTAACGTATCAATTTTAAATGCAACATCTGTATCCATATGCGCAAACAACTGTTTAGCATGTACACCTGCATCTGTACGTCCTGCTCCCATGACAGTAATAGTTTCTCCTAAAATAATAGACAATGCTTTTTCTAAAACTTCTTGTACAGATATAGCGTTGGGCTGATTTTGCCAACCATGATAATTTGTTCCGTTATAAGAGAGTTCTATAAAATAGCGCAAGAAAGCTGTATTTTTACATTCTAAAAAGCAAAGATAATACAAACACAGAAGCTTCAACTCACAAGCCTAAAGTTTTAAGAATAGTTTACAAAAAAATAAATTTAAGTTTAGCACTTTTGCAGAAACTAATACTCCTGAAAACAATTTAGGTATAAATGAAAAAAATATTATTACTATCAGACACACATAGTCACATGGACGATGTTGTACTTAATCACGTCAAACAAGCGGACGAAGTTTGGCACGCTGGAGATATTGGTGATTTAAAAGTCACAGATGCTATTAAGTCTTTAAAACCATTACGTGCTGTTTGGGGAAACATTGATGATGATAAAGCACGTGTAGAATTTCCTGAAAACAATCGATTTACTATTGAAGGGGTTGATGTTTGGATTACACACATTGGAGGTTATCCAAATAGATACAATATTAGAGTTAGAGACGAAATTATTAAAAACCCACCTAAATTATTTATTTGTGGACACTCACATATATTAAAAGTAATGCACGATAAAAAACTAGGTTTATTACACATGAATCCAGGAGCAATAGGCATCCATGGTTTTCATAATGTACGTACCATGCTACGCTTTACCGTTGATAATGGTAAAATTGATAATCTAGAAGTTATTGAATATCCAAGAAAATAAAAAAAACCGAAGCTTTCACTTCGGTTTTTTCTCGCACTAATACTACTAAGATGTTAGGTTTAACGTAGACGATCTACAGATTTTACAAGATCTTCATCCTTCTTAATGGCTCTATTTGATAAAATCAAAAAGACGATAGAAATAACAGGGAGGAAAATCGCAACACCTTTCTCTGAAACATCATTTGCTTCTCCAGATGCATTTAGTATTCGATACACGAAAAATCCTAGTAAAATTAAATTTAATATCTGATTAAGTCGTCCCAACATAAATTGAGACTTTCTATTTTTAAAACTAAATATTGAAACTAAAGCTAATAAAGCAGACCCTATAAACAAGCCAAAAACAAGTAGCTCATCTTTTGCAAACACCACAACCTCATTAGTTGTTGTCCATAACTCAAAGACAAAAATAAGTCCACCAGAAATTGCAGCAACAATTAATAAATATATGGTTTGTATACGTTGTAACATATTTAAGTTTCAAATGGTATGAATGACAAAAATATAGTTTCTTTTATAATAAATGAAACATACTTGATTAAAAATTTAGACAATTATTAAAATGAATAAACATTAGCACTTAAATAAAAAATTAAAATAAAAGTTGTATAATTGCGTAACGGTTTGCAACACTCACACTAGCAAGACGTTAATTCTTCAGAAGTATATCTTATTTTCTTCAAGAAATAATCAATTCAAATTACATCAACACATAAGTTAATTCAACATCAATGTTTGAAATCTCACAATTAAAAGAAATGAAGCTACCTGAATTGCAGGATATAGCTAAAAAACTGAATGTCTCAAAGTTTCGTTCATTAAAAAAATTAGATTTAGTATATCAAATACTAGACAAGCAAGCAGCAGACCCAAAAGCTGTTTTAGAAGTAAAAAAAGAGGATACACCAGCCAAAAAAGCAACTGTTAAAACAGAAGCTTCAAAAAAACCTGTAACACCTAAGCCTAAAAGAGCAAGAGTTAGTAAACCTGCACAACAAAAGGATAATACTAAACAACCTCAATTAGATTTAAAACCAGAGGTTGAAGTCAAAAAAGAAGCAAGTGAAAAAACATCGGTAACCAAGTCACCAGCAAAACCACAACCAAAAAAACCGGTTCATAATCACCAAAAAAACAAGCAGTCTAACGACAATAAAGACGATAAACAAAACGATAACAAGCAATCTAATCGTCCAAAGCATAACAATCAGAAAAATCCAAACCAAAAAAATAGCAATCAAAAAAATGGTAATCAACATAACGGAAACAAAGACAACCGCAATCGTTACAGAGAACCAGATTTTGAATTTGATGCTATTATAGAAAGTGAAGGTGTCTTAGACATCATGCAGGATGGTTACGGTTTTTTACGTTCTTCTGACTATAATTACTTGTCATCACCAGACGACATATACGTATCACAATCTCAAATCCGTTTGTTTGGATTAAAAGTTGGAGACACGGTTTTAGGTCATGTAAGACCTCCAAAAGAAGGCGAAAAATATTTCCCTTTAATTAAAGTAAGCAAAATAAATGGTCAAAATCCAAATGTGGTTAGAGATCGTGTTGCTTTTGAGCACTTAACCCCATTATTCCCTCAGGAAAAATTTAATATTGCCGAAAAGCAAGCGACTATTTCTACAAGAATCATGGATTTGTTCGCACCAATAGGTAAAGGACAACGTGGTATGATTGTATCACAACCAAAAACAGGTAAAACAATGCTTTTAAAGGATGTTGCCAATGCAATTGCAGCAAACCATCCTGAAGTATACCAAATGATATTACTAATTGACGAGCGTCCTGAAGAAGTAACAGACATGCAACGTAATGTGCGTGGAGAAGTTATTGCTTCTACTTTTGATAAAGAAGCGCATGAGCATGTAAAAATTGCTAACATCGTATTAGAAAAAGCAAAACGATTGGTAGAATGTGGACACGATGTTGTAATCCTATTAGATTCCATCACACGTTTAGCCAGAGCATACAACTCCGTACAACCAGCATCAGGAAAAATACTTTCTGGAGGTGTAGATGCCAATGCATTACACAAACCAAAACGCTTTTTTGGAGCTGCACGTAATATAGAAAATGGAGGATCACTAACAATTATTGCAACAGCATTAACAGAAACAGGATCTAAAATGGACGAAGTTATCTTTGAAGAATTTAAAGGTACAGGTAACATGGAGCTACAATTAGACCGTAAAATATCTAACCGTCGTATTTTCCCTGCAATTGACTTAACATCATCAAGCACACGTCGTGACGATATCTTATTAGACGCTACAACCATACAACGTATGTGGGTAATGCGCAAGTACCTTGCAGATATGAACCCTGTAGAAGCTATGGAATTTATAAATGACCGCTTTAAACAGACTAGAAACAACGAAGAGTTTTTAATCTCAATGAATGGTTAAACACTAAAACACATAAACTAAAAAAGCCTTAACAATCGTTAAGGCTTTTTTATGTATTAAAACAAACTATAATCTTAACATAGTTCTATTTTTTTAGGGCGTTACCTTTATCCTGATTTTAATTCAGGATAAAGGTCGCGTCATCCGTTACAAGTTTTGGCTCAAAGCGCAAGCTCGCCAAAAGCTATCCACTACTACCGCTAACGCAATACCAAAGGATATTGTTTTCATTAAAAACAAAGACCTCCAAAATATAAGGCATAAAAAAAGTGCTTCATTAAATGAAGCACTTATATTTTTTTAGAAACTAAAAACTAATTATAAAGCAGCTACGTGCTTAGCTAAACTAGATTTTAAGTTAGAAGCTTTGTTAGTGTGAATAACATTTTTCTTAGCTAATCTGTCTAACATAGATACTACAGAAGGAAATAAAGCTTCAGCTTCTTTCTTGTCTTCTAATTCACGTAATTTTTTAATAGCATTACGTGTAGTCTTATGCTGGTACTTATTTAACAAACGCTTAGCTTCGTTACTTCTAATTCTTTTTAAAGTTGACTTATGATTTGCCATTTTTTGTTTCCTTATTTTTTTAATAAAAATTGTAGCCCGTAGGGGAATCGAACCCCTCTTACATGGATGAAAACCATGCGTCCTAGCCGATAGACGAACGGGCCATTTGATTATTGAGAGCGCAAATATAAAACATATTTTTTAAACTTACAAACTCTTTCAAATAACTTAGCAACGTTTCCATTGCGGGTGCAAATATACAACTATATTTAAGTGTTGCAACAATTTTTATAAAAAAAATAAAAAAAAAATTTAATACGCTTTTGCAAACAATACGCGACGTGCTGATTCTCTGCCAGTAAGCACACAAATCCCTTTTTCAATTTTTCCTTCTAAAGGCATACATCTTATAGTAGCTTTAGTAATTTCTTTAATTTTTTCTTCAGTTTCTGCAGTTCCATCCCAGTGCGCAGAGATAAATCCACCTTTATCTTCTAAAACTTTTTTAAATTCTTCAAAAGTATCTACTTCTGTAATATGATTATCTCTGTAATTTTTAGCTTTATTAAATAAGGTGTCTTGTATTTCTGTCATTAATCCTTCCACTTTATCAATTAACCCATCTAATGCAACAACCTCTTTAGTTAATGTATCACGTCTTGCTAACTCAACAGTTCCGTTTTCTAGATCTCTTGATCCTATTGCTATTCTTAAAGGCACACCTTGTAATTCATGCTGTGCAAACTTAGCTCCTGGTCTATAGGTATCTCTATTATCATATTTAACAGATATATTTTTAGCTCTTAAATCTTTTATTATACCATTTACCACTTCGGTAATAGCGTCTAATTGTTCATCAGTTTTATAAATAGGAACAATTACTACTTGATTAGGTGCTAGATTTGGAGGTAACACTAATCCATAATCGTCACTATGCGTCATTATTAAAGCTCCCATTAATCTTGTTGACACACCCCAAGATGTTGCCCAAACATAATCTTGCTTTCCTTCTTTAGATGTAAACTTTACATCAAATGCTTTTGCAAAATTTTGTCCTAAAAAATGAGATGTTCCAGCTTGTAAAGCCTTTCCGTCTTGCATTAACGCTTCAATACAATACGTTTCATCAGCTCCTGCAAAACGTTCACTTTCGGTTTTTAAACCTTGAATAACTGGAATAGCCATAAAGTTTTCAGCAAATGTGGCGTATATGTTATTCATTAATTCTGCTTCAGTTATTGCTTCTGCTTTAGTTGCGTGTGCTGTATGTCCCTCTTGCCATAAAAACTCTGCTGTACGTAAAAATAAACGCGTACGCATCTCCCAACGTACCACATTAGCCCATTGATTGATTAATAATGGTAAATCTCTATAAGATTGTATCCAACCTTTATATGTATTCCAGATAATTGCTTCACTAGTTGGCCTTACTACTAACTCCTCCTCTAACTTAGCATTAGGATCAACTCTTAATTTACCTGGGTTATCTGGATCGTTTTGTAGTCTATAATGTGTAACTACTGCACATTCTTTAGCAAAACCTTCAGCATTTTTTTCTTCTGCTTCAAATAAGCTTTTAGGCACAAATAAAGGGAAGTATGCATTTTGATGACCTGTTTCCTTAAACATTCTATCTAACTCTGCTTGCATCTTTTCCCAAATAGCAAATCCGTATGGTTTAATAACCATGCAACCTCTTACTGCTGAGTTTTCTGCTAGGTCAGCCTCAACAACTAACTCATTATACCATTTGGAATAATTTTCAGCTCTACTTGTTAGTTTTTTACTCATATATAGTCTTTTGGCACAAAAATTGTGATTATGTTAAATAATAAAATAGTTGGACAAAACTAACTATTTTTGTAATGTTCAACAATTAAAAACAACACGATATGAAATTAATTAACTACTTATCTAATAAAGTGCAGGTATTTACTGTGCTTTTGGCTGCCTTAACATTAAGTTCTTGTGGCTCTTACCAATATGTTGGACAAACAAGTGATGGCATATACGAAACAGGTACTGAAAACAGACAATATGAGTCTGAAGCTATACCTGCTGAAAGCAATAATGATTATTACGCTAATTATTTTAGAGAAAAAGCTGATGAAGCTGAAGCTTATAGTCAAACTGATGAAATCTTTACTGATATTGATACTTATCAAGGTAACTATGACGATACAGTAGAAGTGACAGAACAAAACGCTGGTTGGGGAGAAACAAGCAGTAATGTAATAATTAATATTCATGATACTGGCTTTTACAACGACTATGGATGGGGTTGGAACAGACCTTGGGGTTGGAATGGTTGGTATAATTGGGGATGGAATAGTCCTTATTCTTGGAATTATGGTTGGGGATGGAATAATAGTTTTTATAACCCATACTGGAGATCTCCATATTATGGTTTTAATAATTTCGGTTATGGTTATGGCTACGGTTATGGATATAGCTATACCAATGGTTACCATAGAAGAGGTATATCTTACAACTCAGGAAGAAGAGGCTCAATTGTGAATAGAAATTCTGTTTTAAGTTCAAGATATTCTAGAAATACAGGTGTTAGTCCAAGAACAAACATTATAACTAGACCTAGAACAAGCACAACAAGACCTAGAACAAATTCTACTACTAAGCCTAGACTTAATACAACTAGACCAAGAACTAATACGTCAACTCCAAGACCAAGAACAAACACCTCTACGCCTAGACCAAGAACTAATACATCAACGCCTAGAAGTAATAATTCTACACCAAGAAGTATCTCTACACCTAGATCAAGCTCTCCTTCTAGAAGCCGATCTACATCTGGAGGTAGCTCAAGAAGAGGAAGAGGTTAAAATAAAAATCTAAATTGTTATGAAAAAATTATTTATACTAGTCATAGGTGTTATATCTATGTCTATAAGTCAAGCTCAAAACATAAATGACGCGTTAAGATACTCTAGTGGAGACATTAAAGGAACAGCAAGATTCCAAAGTATGGGTGGTGCTTTTGGAGCGCTTGGAGGAGACCTAAGTGCCTTTAGTGTAAACCCTGCAGGTTCAACAGTTTTTACAAGTAGTTATGCCTCTATATCTTTAGGTATTGAAAACAATGATAACAACATTAGTTACTTTAACGGGATTAATGAATCATCAAACTCATCTGTTAATTTAAACCAAGGTGGAGGTGTTTTTATATTTAAAAACACTGACACTAACTCTTTATGGAAAAAGTTTTCCTTAGGAATCAACTATGATATTTCTAAAAATTATGATGATGATTGGAGAGCAAATGGAACTGGTAATACTAGTATTGGAGAATATTTTTTAGCTAATGCACAAGGGTTACGTTTGGATGAAATTTCAGCATTACCTGGAGAATCTACTACTGTAGCTTATTCAGAAATTGGTAGTGCATTTGGATATCAAAATCAGCAAGCTTTTTTAGGTTATGATTCCTACATATTAGAACCTGACACTTTTGATGATAATAACAGTACTTACACTAGCAATATCAAGGGAAATACATTTAATCAAGATTACAATTACGTTGCCACTGGCTATAACGGTAAGATTAGTTTTAATATTGGTACACAATATGGAGAAGACACCTATTTTGGTTTAAATCTAAATTCTCATTTTCTAAATTACGAGCGCTTTACTAGCTTATATGAAAGTAACACTAATGAAAACTCAACTGTAAGAGAAGTATTATTTGACAACACTTTATCTTCAAATGGATCAGGTTTTTCTTTTCAACTAGGAGGTATATTTAAATTAACAAATGAATTAAGAGCTGGTTTAACTTATGAATCTCCAACTTGGATGAGCATACAAGATGAAACTACGCAATATCTAGAAACATTAGTTATAGACGATACAAATGGTGACTTTTATAAAGTTGTAGACCCTAATATTGTTAATATATTTGAAACCTATCGTTTACAAACCCCAAGTAAAATTACAGGAAGTCTAGCTTATGTCTTTGGAACAAAAGGTTTAATTAGCTTTGATTACTCTAGAAAGGATCATAGTAAAACAAAATTTAAACCAACTTCTGACAGATATTTCAACCAACAAAACACTATCATCGAAAATGCTTTAACAGCAGCATCAACCTATAAAATTGGTGCAGAATATAAATTGAAACAATTTAGTTTTAGAGGTGGATACAGAATTGAAGAAAGTCCATATGTAGATAAAAACACCATTGGCGACCTTACAGGATACTCATTAGGTTTAGGTTATAATTTTGGAAATACAAATTTAGATGTATCATACAGCAGATCACAACAAGACATCAACTATCAATTATATAATACAGGACTTACAAATGCTGCGACAATAGACAATTCTAACTCAAACATCACATTAACATTAGGGTTTAAGATTTAAAGCTTAATATTAATAACTATATATAAAACCTGAGCTAACGTTCAGGTTTTTTTATGCACTACTTTTTCACGCATAATATTTTATAATGAAATAATTTACAGCATCTAGCATTATCAAACTCAGATAAAAGTTGGGAAGATGCAACTAAAAAAGCAGTAAAGCATGCGTCTAAAAGTGTTAAAAATATTAGATCTGTCTATGTACAAGACCAAAGCGCTAGCGTTGAAGATGGCGAGGTTGTAGATTTTAGAGTTAACCTTAAAATTACTTTTGAAGTTAATTAATACCTTTTTAAAGTGTTTTATTATAAAAAAAGCCTGAACATTTGTTCAGGCTTTTTTATTGGTGTTATTTAATCTTGCTTATTTACCTTTTTAAAGTAAAGTGAGCT
>Ga0209291_1000936_pt1 | contig 27263 bp, 26 predicted proteins | sample GOMGulsemesocosm_FD_184633 | JGI IMG/M metagenome (GOLD analysis project Ga0209291, IMG submission 184633) | Methane-oxidizing microbial communities from mesocosms in the Gulf of Mexico - GOM9B Gulf of Mexico (SPAdes) (version 2) | ecosystem: Environmental > Aquatic > Marine > Cold seeps...
AACTAACTGTGGCCAGAACACCTATTTCAGTTATATATTTAATACATTAGCAAAAAAGCCTTTAACTTTATTTGCATTACTACAAGAGTAATTAAAAGGTCCTATGACAAATAATACAATCGACGCCAGTACTAAAGCGTTAAATAGTACTAAAAAAGTAATCGTTGGCATGTCCGGCGGTGTTGACTCATCTGTTTCTGCTTACCTATTACAACAGCAAGGTTATCAAGTAGAAGGCCTGTTCATGAAGAACTGGGAAGATGACGATAATGATGAATATTGTGCCGCTGCTGAGGACCTAGCAGACGCACAAGCAGTATGTGATAAATTAGGTATCGAGTTACACGCTATTAATTTCTCTGCTGAATACTGGGATAACGTATTTGAATACTTCTTAGCTGAATACAAAGCGGGTCGTACACCAAACCCAGATATTCTTTGTAACAAAGAAATCAAATTTAAAGCATTCCTGCAGTTTGCATCAGAAGTACTTGCTGCTGACTATATTGCCATGGGTCACTACGTTAGCCGTCGTCAAAAAGCCGATGGCACCTTTGAAATGTTACGAGGCTTAGACAGCAATAAAGACCAAAGCTATTTCTTATACACGTTAGATCATATACAGGTTTCACGTTCATTGTTCCCTGTGGGTGAATTAGAAAAACCAGAAGTACGTCGAATAGCTGAAGAACAAGACCTGATAACAGCAAACAAAAAAGACAGTACTGGTATCTGCTTTATTGGGGAGCGTAAATTCACTGAATTTTTAAGCAAATATCTCCCTGCACAGCCAGGTAAAATTGAAAGTGTTGATGGCGAAGAAATTGGTGAACACCAAGGTCTGATGTACCACACACTAGGTCAACGTAAAGGCCTCCATATCGGCGGTATGAAAAACAACAATAGCCAAGAACCTTGGTATGTGGTTGATAAAGATATGGAGCGTAACGTATTGCTTGTGGCACAAGGTCACAATCACCCACGTTTATTCTCGACGGGGTTAATGGCATCGCAACTCCATTGGGTTAGTCGTGAACCATTAACACAGTCATTACGTTGCACTGTAAAAACACGCTATCGCCAAACGGATGTACCTTGCTTAGTGACTCCAATCGGCGAAGACCAAATTGAAGTAACTTTTGATAAACCTGAACTTGCGGTTACCCCAGGTCAATCAGCGGTATTTTACCTTGATGACGTTTGCCTAGGTGGCGCAATTATTGATGTTCAAATTAGGGGCTAACAGTGTCAACTAACTTCCAAGAATCAAATATAGCCTTTGCTGGCGTTTGTCAGGCTGCTGCACTTGTACACCAACTTGCAACAACTGGCAATTGTGATGATACACAATTAAGTAATACTTTACGCTGTGTGATCGTAACGGATCCAAGCCAAACTATCGAGGTTTATGGCGAATACGAAAACCTAGAACTCGGTTATAAGACCCTAGTGGCACAGCTAAGTAATACATCTACAGGGCCAGATAGCGCATTAACACGCTACATGATTGGTCTTGTTGCGTTAGAGCGTAAACTTGCGAAACGCAATGACATTCTTGGTATGTTAGGTGAACGTATCTCACAAGTGAAACGTCAAACTCATCACTATGAGCTAACGGATGCACAAATTTTAAGTAACATGGCGTCAATTTATGTGGACTTAATCAGTCCACTTGGCACCAAAATCCAAATTGCAGGAACCTCAAGTTTCCTACAACAAACATTGGTGAGAGATAAGATCCGTGCGGTATTATTCGCCGGTATTCGCTCAGCAGTGTTATGGCGACAAACAGGCGGTAAACGTCGCCAAGTAGTTTTCAATCGTAAACACATGGTAGAGCAAGCTAAACAACAATTAGCTCGAATTTAACCTAAACACACCCAGGAGTAAGTAATGGAATTATCAGCGTTAACAGCTGTTTCCCCGGTCGATGGTCGCTACGGTAGCAAAACAGTAGCCCTGCGTTCAATTTTTAGTGAATTTGGTCTAATCAAATACCGTGTACAAGTAGAAGTTCGTTGGTTACAAAAACTAGCTGAATGTGACGCGATTGCAGAAGTACCAGCGCTAAGCGTTGATGCTAACGCTGCATTAAACAGCATCACAGATAACTTCTCTGAAGCTGACGCTGCACGTATTAAAGCAATTGAAAGCACAACAAACCACGATGTTAAAGCAGTTGAATACTTCCTGAAAGAGAAAGTGGCTGATAACGCAGAACTACATGCCGTTTCTGAATTTATCCACTTCGCTTGTACTTCGGAAGATATCAACAACTTGTCTCACGCGTTAATGTTAACGGAAGCACGTGAAACAATTCTTTTACCTTACTGTGAAAAGCTTATCGATAGCCTAACAGTATTAGCAAAAGAATATGCTGCTGTACCATTATTATCACGTACTCACGGCCAGCCTGCGTCGCCAAGTACGATGGGTAAAGAATTTGCTAACGTTGTTGTACGTTTACGCCGTCAAATGCTACAAATCGCTAATGTTGAAATCTTAGGTAAAATCAACGGTGCTGTAGGTAACTACAACGCACACATCTCAGCTTACCCTGATGTTGATTGGAATGAATTCTCTGAAGAGTTCGTTTCTAGCCTAGGCGTTGTATGGAACCCGTACACAACGCAAATCGAACCGCATGATTACATCGCTGAACTGTATGACGCAATTGCACGTTTCAACACAATCATTCTTGATTTTGACCGTGACATCTGGGGTTATATCTGCCTAGGTCACTTCAAGCAAAAAACAATTGCTGGTGAAATTGGCTCTTCAACAATGCCGCACAAAGTTAACCCGATTGATTTTGAAAATTCAGAAGGTAACATTGGTATTGCTAACGCACTATTCAATCACCTTTCTGCAAAATTACCGGTTTCTCGCTGGCAGCGTGACTTAACAGATTCAACGGTATTACGTAACCTTGGTGTTGCTATCGGTTATTCTGTTATTGCATACGAGTCAACGTTAAAAGGTGTAAGTAAATTACAACTTAACGAAGAAGCGCTACGTGCAGACCTTGATCGTAACTGGGAAGTTCTGGCTGAGCCAATCCAAACAGTTATGCGTCGTTACGGCATCGAAAAACCATACGAAAAGCTAAAAGAGCTTACACGTGGTCGTCGTGTTGATGGTCCTGCTATGCAAGAGTTCATCGATACACTAGAGCTAACTGATGCAGTTAAAGCGGAATTAAAATTAATGACGCCAGCGAACTACATCGGTCGTGCTGTTGAGTTCGTTAACGAACTTTAATTAGCCGCTAGATAAAAATGAAGCCCAAGTTTACTTTTAACTAGAAAAGTAAACGTACCTAGAAAGTAGAGTATGCTTGGGCTTTTTTGCACCGATTAACGCCCTAATCATTTCAGTGCAAATATTGAGAAATCATTACGTTTCACATCAATATTATTTAAGCTAATCGCCTTATTACTAATGATTGCAAGTTCAACTAGGTAGCATGAAGCTGTCTAATAAATAACGCACGAACAGAGATTGGTTAACAAATTAGATCCAATTTGTGTGTATCCCCTTATAAAACAGATCCGATTGTTAAACAAATGATGAAATAGTTTGTTATTTCTTCGCCTTTTTTGTGCGCCAGCTATCACTTCAATTTTATAAAGCAATAAACCTAAAACTGAAAAAACACACATTAACAATACATAACTTCAAAGTGAAATCAAAAAACATCACTTTAACTTCAATCCGAAACCACCATTCAGTCATTTGTAAAATATACGTTTGAAGTTCAGTTCCCATCTTGAAAGTAATCGCCATACACGGATAATCAGCACATTATCTACATTTGATTAACCAAGGATTTACACCATGAATGAATCATTTCTTATTGAAGCATTTCAAGCACCCTCAACCTGCGCGCAAAACTTAGGTGATTTTTTTAATAATTTAGGTGCAGATCCTTACCTTGAAAGTAACTGTCGATTCCGCGCATTTTCTCAATACCAAAAGACCGAAACGCAATTTGAAAAATTAGATACAAGTACCTTCATGCAGTCATCTGATGTAAACCGTCTTATCGGTAATGTTGAGCGCAAGTTCGAGGACATCTCATCAGTACTTGACCAGCACCCTGATTTTCAAAATTTATTAAATGCATTTCTTGAACGAACAAACGTCGATACCACAAAACAACCGATTGGTGTTCACCAGATTCGTGTCGTTTGTTCACAAGATCAGTCTGGGTCACCAGCACCCGAAGGTATCCATCAAGACGGTTTTGATTTTGTGGGTATTTTCTGTGTAAAAAGAGATAACATCGCTGGTGCATTTACACAGATATTTTCATCGCCAGTTGACCAGCATCCACACATGAGCACCACGTTAGAAGAAAACCAATTTATCATTTTTAATGATCGTCGCTATTACCACTACGTAACAGAAACACTTCCAGATCAACAAGATGCAACCGGACTACGCGACGTATTTGTTTTCACTGCTTGATCTATAAAAGCAGCAACCAAAACATCACTCACACTCAGAGAACAAGATTACTCTTTGCATAAATAGAAGATGCAAAAGTAACAAGAAATTTATTAAAGGAACAACCTATGAACTTATGTATTGAGTCAATCCGCCAAGCTTTCCCAGCTTTACAACAGCAAGTAAATGGCGAGTCAGTGTACTTTTTTGATGGTCCTGGTGGCTCACAAGTTCCACAATCAGTGCTTGATGCAATGACTGCTTATTTAGGTAAATATAACTCGAACCTTGGCGGTCGTTTTTTTTCAAGTGAAAAAACCGTTGATGTGATGCGTGACGCACGCCTAAGCGGCCAAGCATTACTTAATACTGAATCACCAGATAATATCGTGTTTGGTGCGAACATGACGTCACTTACGTTCCAATTAAGCCGTGCGATTAGCCGTGATTGGCAAACGGGTGATGAAGTCATCGTTACTTCTCTCGATCATTATTCAAATGTATCAACGTGGCAGCAAGCTGCGGATGACAAAGGTGCAGTAGTGCATCAAGCTCGTATTAATGAAGCCGATTGCACGTTAGACAGCGAACATTTAATCTCGTTAATTTCCAACAAAACTAAATTAGTGGCTTTAACGTTTGCATCAAACACCACAGGCTCATTGGTCGACGTGAAGCCAATTATTGAAGCGGCTCATGCAGTGGGTGCTAAAGTGTATATCGATGCGGTACATTACGCGCCACACAAACTTGTTGATGTACAAGCATTAGGTTGTGATTTCCTCGCCTGTTCAGCCTATAAGTTCTTTGGTCCTCACGTAGGTATCGCTTACGTGGCCCCTCAGTGGTTGCACACCTTATCACCATACAAAGTAGAACCCGCTACAGACCAAGGGCCAGGTCGATTTGAAACTGGAACACAAAGTTTTGAAGCGCTAGCTGGATTTAGCGCTGCCGTTGAATATCTTGCGCATGCAGGTGATGAAGCACTACCGTTACGTGAAAGGCTTGTACAAAGTTTTGAGCTATACCAAATCCATGAACAAAAATTAAGCCAACACTTCCTTGCTAAGCTAGTACAATACAGCAACGTGACCCTGTATGGAATTAATGATATAGACCGATTAGCAGAGCGTACCCCAACCTTCTCTATCCGTATTGATCATGCATCACCAGAAGATGTATCTGGCCTGCTTGGTCAACATAATATGTGTGTTTGGAATGGTCATTTCTATGCGATTGGCTTATGTAAACAGCTAGACATCTTAGATAAAGGTGGAGTGATCCGCATTGGCTTTATGCATTACAATACCACCAACGAAATTGATGCTTTATTTGATGTATTAGCAACAGTATTGATTAAATAACCAAAGTAATATCTCTATATTTAGCCATACCGTTATGGGTATTTAGCTATAAAAATCCCCTTTATCGTGAAATAAAGGGGATACAAAAAACCAATAATTAAGTTCGGTATTCCATTAGCCGATATCACTGTCCGACTTGTTTACCGGATCATTAGTTGGTGCTTTAATCACCGACTGTTTGATTAGATTATGATTACCCGTCAGTAAATCTTCCAGCGAACCATTTTCTTTATCAACGAGTCCAATCTCTTTAAGCATATTATCCACCAGCGGTGCATTAGCACGATAATTTAATGCCGCCATAGTGACTTGCTCAGATAGGCTTTGTGGCGCAGATGAGCGCTCATCATTCGACCCAACACCAGTAATGCTGTGACCGTTATTGCCACCATACCCTTGCAAGATCTTGATGCCTTCAATATTCTCTAATGGCTTAACCGCATTGGCAATTAACTCTGGTAGTACTTGTAAAATAGCCAATGATTTTTGTAGGTCTATCTGCTCAGTACTCAAAAGATTATCCGCCTCATAACGCGAACGTTTACCGGCAGCTTCAACTGCATACACTTTCTCGTTTGCTTCAGCGTTCAGTTTTAACGCATCCGCTGATGCTTTTGCTTCAATTAAAATTGATTCAGCATTATCTTCTGCAGCTTGTTTTCCCGCATGTGCTTGAACGGTAATACCAACAGCTTCACGCTCAGCTTCTTTCGTTGCCGCGATAACTTCAATTTGCTTGTCACGGTTTGCTTGCGCAACTTCACGTGCAGTAATAACAGCTTCTTCTTTTTCTACTTTGTTCTTCTCTGCTTCCGCCGCTTTAGCACGCGCTGCAGATTCTTCTTCAGACTTAACCGCAACTGCAATTTGCTTTTCTTGCATCGCAACCTCAATGTCACGCTGCTGTTGAATTCTAGACTGCTCTAATACTTTTATTTTTTCAATTTCCGCTGTTTCAATGAATTTAGCTTTTTCAATCTCAGCAGCTTCAATTGCTCTTTGCTTTGAGATTTCAGCTTCACGTTCTTCCTGTGCTCTTTGCTCTCGCTGCTTAACAATCGTCGCCTGTTGCTCTGCTTTTCGCATTTCAAGAACTTGCTCTTGGTTTAATTGTGCATTCTGTTTTTCTTGTTCAATTTCTAATGATTGTTTCTCTGCAAGTACATTACGTTGCTCAATAAGAATTCTATTCTCTTGCTCAATGTCATTGGTTTCTTTACGTTTACGCTCAATAATCTGAGCAAGTAACGCACGACCTTCAGCATCGAAGGCATTATTTTTGTTGAAGTATTGTAGGTCTGTTTGATCAAATCCTGTTAACGATACCGACTCAAGTTCCAGTCCATTTTTTTCTAAATCATTCATCACACTCTGCTGCACTTTTTGCACAAAGTCAGAACGCTTTTCATGCATTTCTGTCATCGTCATTTCAGCCGCAACAGCACGTAAAACATCGACAAATTTAGATTCCATTAACTTTTTCAATTCTTCCACGCGCATGGTTCTAAGACCAAGTGTCTGCGCCGCCATTGAAATACCTTCTTTAGTCGGTGCAACACGTAAATAGAAGTCGGCTTTTACATCAACACGCATACGATCTTTGGTGATCAATGCATCTTTTTGAATTTTTTCTACTTCAATGCGTAAGGTATTCATACTGACAGGAATGGTTTCATGCAATACCGGTAACACCAACATTCCGCCATCTTTAGCAATCTTTTCGCCACCCATTCCCGTTCTCACAAAAGCCACTTCTTTGGTTGAGCGCACATACAACTTGGCAACAATAAGACCGATTGTCAGTAATGCAACAACGGCAATGCCCGCCATGGTTAATGTGAACGTGAGATTTTCTGATAATTCCATATGATAATATTCCTAAAAGTGAATGGTAATTTTATTGATTAATGATTTACAGCTTAGTTATTTTCAAGTCAGTTAAATGGGATCGCAAGCCAGCTCGTTGTCAGCTTTTCAACCACAACAACTTCTGAACCCTGCGTAAACATTTCATGTTCGTAAGCAGGCTCGACCATCAAGTAATGCTTTTGATTAACGTCATCAATAAGTACCGCTTCTGCGGGGTTGCCTTTCGTTGCAGTCCCTATCGTAATACGGGCTAATTTGCCATTGAACTCTGCAGTTGATGTTACAGATGCGTCACGATGTGGTAATACTTTGACCAACTTAGCCCCGATGAAATGTAGAAAAACGAAGGTGATAAATACACTAATTGGTCCAGTCAATAACAATGAAGGGTGCCACTGCAGCGTCGATATAGCGGTAAAGTTGAGTATAAAGCCTGAAATAGCAAATAAGGTAAATGACAAAATTAACCAAATGAATAAGGGTAATTTACTCAGGCATAACCAGTCTAACGCCGTGGTAAAACCACCCACTTGCACAGAAGCCGAGCCATCAAGATTAAAAGGCGAGATATTATCGAACATGTCCAATAGGCTTAGTCCAATGAGTAACCCTAATATTTCAATTACGGTAAATATAAATACGATACTAATCGCAATGGTATAAGCTAAATTGATATCAGATAAAAAGAATGCCAGCATATTAACTCCATAAAAATCACAAGCCAAAAACTATAACTACTTGAATTTTATAGAATACACTAATTAACACTTGCCTTTGCGTGATAGATGTCACATAAAGTATTTTATACAACCAATATCAACCATAAAATTGAGTATATAAAACATTTTAAATCAAAGCATTAGAACAAAACTATAGGTCTTTGATTAGCACGATGAGTAAACTCTAATAGATTAATACTAGATTTGTGGGTTCAACATTGAGGAAAGGTTTAATAGAAGAAAGAAAGGCTAATAGTTAACCTTTCGATATCAACTCAAATACGATAATGGATGCGTGGTAGATTATGATATGCAGTAGTTATTTGACGGCTAAATTATAGCTAAAATATTCCGTATCTTTTACAAACCCCAGTTTTTCATACAGTGCTTGCGCCGAAAAATTATCTTGTGCGGTATTCAAGCCAACACGAATTGCACCAATTTGTTTCGCTTCTTTCACCACACGGTGAATCAACTCATTAGCGACACCTTGTTTGCGGTATGCAGCGGCAACAAATAAGTCATTCAATACAATGGTCTTACCTAGTGATACCGACGAAAATGAATGATAGTTAAGGACAAACCCCATTGCTTCATTTACCTTGTTATAAGCAATAAAGACTGTCGCTTCGTTATTCATTAAACGCTCACCTAAATATAGGCGATATTTATGCGGTGCTGAAGGTTGCTTATAAAACACCATATATTGATCAAATAAACTAACCAGATCATTTAACTCTTCAAGTGAGGCTTGTTTAATATTCATAAAATCCCTTTTTAATATGAATAAATAGCGAGTAGTCAGAAGAATACACACTTTTATTTTAACTCGTTGTTCATCCAGAATATCAATATTTCATTAAATTACAATAACCAGAAATTCCTTATTTATTCATACTTTAGCGAAGTTATTTATCGATATACTATAACCAATGAAAATAAACTTCCGACTTTTTAGCTCATTTAACAAGGAATGTAAAATGAAACTAATATATCTGTACTTCACATTAGCCACGCTATTTTCTAGTGCTGCTTTTGCCAATAATAATTATACTCCAGTTAGTTATAGTTATTACCAACTCAACTATACAGAAATTACAGCTGAAGATGCTGATGACCCGTTAAAAACGTACCAGATCAATATATCCAACTTAATCAGCCCTTATATCTTTAGCAGAACAAGTTTCAACTATTTAAGCAAAGAAATGATTATTGATGCTCAAAATTCAATGAAAACAACGTCGATGCAAGCCGTATTCAATATGGGCACACGGTTGGCACTATTACCTAAAATTGACCTCACGATTGAAAGTGGTGCTATTTATGAATTTGGTAAAGAAATCGAACTTAAATCGAATTCAATTTCCGTTACTAATGATGATTTTGACCGTGAATTCGGATTTAATGCAGCTATAGGTCTAGCCATGCAATTCAGTCATCAATTAGAATTTATTATTGATGCAGCTTATATCGATATCGGTGACGAATCAGAAATGGAATACAGTGCGGAGCTCGTTACCCATCTACTGCCAAACCTAGCGTTAGTCGCAAGTGGCGTGATGTATGAGGAAAGCTCAGGGTTTGGTTTTGGCTTGCAATTTGACTTTTAATTGCTAGGGGTACCAAACAATTACAGCGGCTAATACAATTTAACCGCTGTAATATTGATATCTAAAAAATAGCTTATATCGAGGATAATTGATATCTCAGCACGTGTTGGTTTTCTTCTTCACAATAGAATTGATTAATAAATTCGCCGTCACAACTTTCGATAACTTTACGTGACGCAATATTGACTGGATCACAAGTGATAATAACATTATCGGTTAATACTGTTTTTTGAATACTCGCTAACATGAATTTAGCGACGCCTTTACCTCTAGCTGATGACCTAGTTTCGTATCCAACATGACCGATCACGTCCTCGATATAAGCATTAGTCCCCAGCCTCACTCGTATTGATCCAAGAATAACCCCATTCTCGATACAGAAATAAGTAATGATCGGTGTCCAACCTTTCGGTAGTTCTTCACCTTTAGCGTAAGCAATACGCTTTTTAAGATAACCTTCATAATTACTGAAGATAAACTCATAGAGGATAATTCCATCATCCACACATTCATCGATATAAGATGTGAAGGCAGTTAAATGATCCATGTGTGCAAGTTCTATTTTCATATTACGATTCATTTTCGATTATCTCTATTTCTAATAAGACCACAATTAATGCGCATCACACCGATCACGAACTATATCATGCCGCTTAATCATGTTCAAAACAAGTGATAGATTTAAACTATCAATTTCATAGATTCAATTACCTTTACCTATAAACCTAATTATCCCATAATCCTTCTCATGGATTCGCAATAAGAATCCAATCCAGTAATCAACTAATTAATAGGATAACAACATGATCAACACTGAAATTAAACCGTTTAACGCAACCGCTTTCAAACAAGGCGAATTCGTAGAGATCTCAGAAAAAGACGTGAAAGGTAAATGGGCTGTATTTTTCTTCTACCCAGCTGACTTCACTTTTGTTTGCCCTACTGAACTAGGTGATGTTGCAGACCATTACGAAGAACTACAAAAACGTGGTGTAGAAGTTTTCTCAGTATCAACTGACACTCACTTCACCCACAAAGCATGGCACGACAGTTCAGACACTATCGGCAAAATCAACTACTACATGGTAGGTGACCAAGCTGGCAACCTTACGAACAACTTCGGTGTAATGCGTGAAGGTCAAGGACTTGCAGACCGTGCAACGTTCCTCGTTGACCCACAAGGTGTTATCCAAGCAATGGAAATCACTGCAGAAGGTATTGGTCGTGACGCTGAAGACTTAATGCGTAAAGTTAAAGCTGCACAATATGTAGCTGCGAACCCAGGTGAAGTATGCCCAGCTAAATGGAAAGAAGGCGAAGCAACACTTGCTCCTTCACTAGACCTAGTAGGTAAAATCTAATTTAAAGGCAACTTTAAAGATTGATTAACTGATAAATAAAAATAAGACGACCTCAGTATCGCTTAGCGTCGCTGAGGTCATTTAAAAATACATTTTCAATGAACATCTCTGTACCAATACCACAGCCGCTGTTAATGAAGTAAGTAAGAAAATAGATTTTTAAATTAACCAAATTGCTAATAGCGTTTCCAATAAACGTATCTCATCTAGCCATAAGCAGAATTTAAAAGGTGTCACTATGTTAGACCAAAATATGAAAACCCAGTTAAAGGCGTATTTAGAAAACTTAAAGACAGAAGTACAACTTGTGCTGACTCTTGATGACAGTGATACCGCGCAAAAATTGCATACGTTAGCAAATGACATTGCTTCATTGAGCGAAAAAGTTATCGTGATTGAAGATCAAAGTGCGAGCACGCGTAAGCCGATTATGCAGGTAATCAATCCTATCAAACAAACCGCGATTGGTTTTGCTGGTTTACCGATGGGGCACGAATTTACTTCACTGATATTGGCACTACTGCACAGTGGTGGCCACCCTATGAAGCTAGATGCTGAGTTGATTAAACAAATTGCCAACCTTGAAGGTGAGATGAACTTTGAAATATTCATTTCATTAAGCTGTCAGAATTGCCCAGACGTTGTGCAAGCATTAAATATGATGGCGGCAACTAACCCAAATATCAAAACAACCATGATTGACGGTGCAGCGTTCCAAGATGAAGTAGCTGAACGTAATATCATGGCAGTGCCAAGTGTTTACTTAAACGGAAAAGTCTTCACCCAAGGTCGTATTTCATTAACGGAAATATTATCAAAAGTAGATACTGGCGCAGCAAAAAAACAAGCTATCGCATTAAATGAAAAAGAACCGTACGAAGTCCTTGTCGTTGGCGGTGGTCCAGCGGGTGCATCAGCTGCAATTTATGCAGCACGGAAAGGTATCCGCACTGGCGTCGTGGCAGAGCGTTTTGGTGGCCAAGTTATGGATACAATGGCTATCGAGAACTTTATTTCGGTAAAAGAAACCCAAGGGCCTAAACTCGCTGCAGCACTTGAAGAACACGTAAAAGAATATGACGTGGATATCATGAACGAACAAAGAGCGAGTGGTTTAGTCAGTGCAGAAAAAACAGCCGATGGCTATATTCATGTTGAACTCGACAGTGGCGCGATATTAAAAAGCCGCAGTGTGATCTTATCAACAGGCGCACGTTGGAGAGAAATGAACGTACCCGGCGAACAAGAATACCGTAACAAAGGTGTTGCTTACTGCCCACACTGTGATGGTCCGTTATTCAAAGGTAAGAAAGTAGCCGTGATAGGTGGCGGTAACTCTGGTATCGAAGCCGCAATCGACTTAGCAGGTATTGTTGAACATGTGACTGTACTTGAGTTTGCAGATACCTTACGTGCCGATCAAGTACTCGTCAACAAAGCTAACAGCATGACTAATATTGAGATAATTAAACAAGCACAAACCACAGAAGTTATCGGTGACGGTACGCGAGTGACTGCACTTAATTATGTAGACCGTGCGACTGGTGATGCAAAACAGATCGAACTTGCTGGTATCTTTGTACAAATTGGTTTGATGCCAAACAGTGACTTCTTAAAAGGCAGTGGTGTTGCTTTATCACCTCGTGGTGAAATTGAAGTGAATGCCAAAGGTGAAACCTCTGTTGCAGGTGTATTTGCAGCCGGTGACGTAACCACAGTGCCTTATAAGCAAATTATTATTGCGATGGGTGAAGGTTCAAAAGCCAGTTTAAGTGCATTTGACCATTTAATTCGTACTCCAGCGCCGACTGCAGCAGACAACACGCAAATATAAAACATAGCAAAAGATAAACGTCACACTAGTCCCCACGTGTAAGGCTTATCATCCCTGCCAAAATCTGTGTTTTATCCCAGCAATTGCTTATGATTGCTGGGTTTTTACTATATGATAACCAGTAAATCTCGCACCTCAGTAATACCAGTTGGTCTGATAAGCGTGCGGCCGAGCTTTTTACCCCGACCATCCGCTATTTTGATATGTGGTAATTCAGAATGAATCGCACGGAGTGCCTTGATGATATTTCAATTGCCATTGCTCACCATCTAATACCCAAATAGAAACACGTTTCGCAAAGTGGCTTTTGATTCCTAATTCATTAACCGATGCTGATTTGTATAGCAGCATTTGCACGGATGCCTCTAAATTAATACATTCAAAGTCTTGAGAATGGATATAGCCGTTTGACGCTTGCTCTTCTTCCATCATGGCATTAATACTTTGGAAATCGTAACTCGTTCCCGACTCTCCAACTTCTCTAAATTCAGGATGCAATAGGCGTATAATGTCAGCTTTATTCTGTCTTACTTCATATTGATGAAGCGCGATTTCTTGTTCAATTAAAAAATTCATCTAAACCTCGATAGATACAATAGTTAACGCTTATATCAGTATTACTTAACAGGACCTTGCTTAAACTGCTTTAACTGGTCATTAATATCAAGCCATGGCGCTTTTGAAGCGACAAAGATATGAAAGTTAGGTTTATGTGTCGGGGTATCATCTAAGATCCCCAAACGGATATTATGTTTACCGCCCGTAATTTTTCTTGAAAACAAGCTAGAGCCACAGCACTGACAAAAGGCTAATTCTGTCTCTTCACTTTTTGGATATATCGAGACAAACTCCTCACCTTTTGAAAAATAAAATTTTGAAGATGAAATCCCCCCCACTGACGAGTAATCTGAACCAGTAAATTTACGACACTCAGAACAATGACAGTTACCCATATAATCAAAGTCATCAGGTACTTCAATACCCACTTTTCCACATAAACATGATCCGTTTAATATTCTCATTTTATTCCCTCAAAAGTATGCCTCACATTGAGTCACTGTTATTTAAGTTACGTTTTTCCATTGTGAAATTAACTAAAGTCACACCATTCCGTTGGAAGGTATTTCTCTTTATTACAAAGAAACCCCTATGCTCGAAGAACGGCTTAGCAATAAATGATGCCTCAACATATAAACGTTCGATATTGTTAAGTCTTGCTTCCGTAAGTAAGTGCTCATAAAGTGCAGACGCGACACCCATCCCCTGAAAATTTGGGTGTGTGTAAGTACAATCAATATGACCATCGGCATCCAGTTCGATAAAACCAGCGACACACCCATTGACGATAGCCACAAACGGTCTTTTTTCATCTAGTCGTAGGGACCATTTTTCATAGTCAGGAGGGGTTGCAGCCCAAGCTTCTTTCTGTTCTGGGGTATATACCGAAGGATCAATCGCGTGAACAGATTGATGAAACAAGTCTGCAATCTCAATCGCCCATTCTGCAGCATATGATTTAATGTCCATAGATTACACGCGCTCATTCATAAGGAATTATAAATAAACATTATAACTAAAAATAACACCATTTTAAATATCAGTTAAAAATCAATAAATTGAGAATGAATGAAAATATTGATACAGTGGCTATGATGATAAAGTTAAACCGTTGTTTATTGATTCAGGATCAAAGTATGAACAAGAAAATCACAATACGGACATACAGCAAATATGCCAAAGGTCATACTCATGAGCATCATCAAATACTGATTCCGATTCGTGGATTCATTGATCTAAAACTGAATGGGGTAACAGCTAGTGTCTCATATGGGGACTGCGTGGTGATAAAAGCGGGCTGTTACCATGAGTTTAGAGCAAGAGAAGACTTTCGCTTTCTGATCATTGATGTCAACGAACTACCAAATAAATTGAACACCATCATTCCACTGGGTGAAGCCGCAAATAACTATGTGAAATTCGTAGAAAATCAATTAGAATTTCATTTAACCCCTTCCGTCGAGGAAAGAATGATATTATTACTCTTCGATATACTCGACATGCAAGATCTAAGCAGCAAAATTGACTCTAGAATCAAAAACACAATTCAATATATCAATCAGGATATTTCTAAACATTATACTATTGATGAACTTGCGCAAGTTGCATTCCTAAGTCCAACCCAATTTAAATTCCTCTTCAATAAAAACATTAAATTAACACCACTAAAATACCTTGCAAAGATGAGAATGGAGCGAGCAAAAATTTTGCTAAATAATACCGATTTACCAATTACTCGCATCTCAGAAGAAGTCGGATTTGTCTGCCCATCTTCCTTTACACGCTGCTTTTCAAATCACTATGGTCAGTCACCTAAAAACTACCGCATTAAGTGTTAGAAGTCGATTGAAGAACGGCTTTTTTACGGTATAACACCACAGAAGTCGCAACCAATATTATGCCGATAAAAGTAACTAACGTTAATTTTTCATCAAACAAAAAATAGTCAAATAGAAAGGTGAGTATTGGAATCGCGTAAAATAGTACGCCTACACTATCTGAACTTTCTCTTTGGATCATATACATGAGTAAGAGTAGTGCACCCACAGATACAACAACACTCATCCACAGAGCAGAAAAAATAAATTCCGCTGTCCAAGTAACCTGCCAGCCATTAATGTAGCCGATAACAACAAAAATCGAAGCTGACAATAGGTTCTGGTAAAACATCGCTTGTACAAGGTTTACCTCGAGTTTACCCTGCCTGATTGTACCTAACGTAATAGAGAGTAATGCTAATCCAGCGAACAGTATCCCTGATAGGGCCAACATTTCTACGTCTTTTGTGCCTAATATAGCAATGCTCAATCCGACAAATCCTAACATTAGCAGCGCAACTTTAGTACTGTCCAACTTATGCTTACAGAATATAGGGATCAGTAACGGTTGTAGCCCCAATATTAAAGTAACAAGTCCCGGAGATATCCCCGTATCGATTGAAATAAAATAAAACGACAAATACAAAACCTGCAGTAAAAGGCCGACGATCCATATTTGTATCTTGTCTTTGGTTGCAATTACTTTCAATGGTGTCTTATTTATTTTTATCATAACTAAATATATCAAACCGATACAACTAAGTGATATCAATGCTCGAATAGCAAGAAAAGTCCACACTGAAGAATAAAGCAAGCCAACTCTGACCATCACAGCACCGCTACTCCACATCAATAAAAATAGTATTGGTGCTATTTCATTTAAGTTAAACGTATTTGTTTTATAGGTTATGTTCATCATAATAAGCTTAACGCCATCGGGTAATCAGGATGCTTGTTCAGAGAATCATATTTGTATGATACATGGCCTTTCATTGATGGCTTTCTTGTAAAAAATATCAGCATATCCCTTGTCGCTTCTTTCATTGTGTCTATTGCTTCGAGCGACGATAAGCTATGCTTTCGTTCATTATCACAAATGATCAAAGTATCTAGAAAATGATTGTGCTGCTTTTCATCTAAAATCAGCTCTGGATTCGCGTCATGCCATCTAAGTGAGTTATCTTCTTCCATTGAATGTATAAAAGTCTTAGCACTGTGCTCTGCCATATTATGATGTCCCAATAATGTGGTCATCGTGTGATCAACACCATCCGTGTGGACACCTTCTAGCGCCGGTTCGCCAATTAAGTCAGGAGATGTAATCGTGCGTAAATTGAAAACAGTACACACCCATTTTTTAGAGGCGTAATCGATATTTGGACGACAAGTGGTGACAATGTCATGACATACTAAATGCTTGAACAGAAGTAAACTTTTAAAAATCGTATTATCTTGTAACGATTCACTCAATCCTCTAAAGTGTCTATCTTTACCTGAATCATGGCGAATAAAGTCTTCCTCTTTCGATAAAACAAAAGGCTGAAATTCTGTTCTATAACAGTTTTTTTTATTTAAATCATAGCAAAACCGCCCACTTCTAGAACGCCGAAACGCCAAAGTCGGATCATCTACTAGGCCTTCGCTCACCAGCTGTAATTCTTCGATATCATCTCGCTTAGCACCGAGTCCGATAAGAACTTCTAATAGTTCTTCCCCTGGAATATAAGCCATTCTGTTTTTCTTATAACCTTGTTTAATATCATTTAGCTTCGCGTGCGTTAATGTGTTCACTTATTACCTCAAAAGACAATTCCCATAGTTTTTAAAATATAAATTAAATTTACAAATAAAACACATAACAAGCTGTTATACATAAACTATTTATAAAATATATATTGTATATTTAATTAATATATATAATTTTTTTTAGTCATGCTTTTCTTAAAAGACGGTTTTACATTCATTAAAGTCACACTATTGATTAAACAATTAGAATTATTCAGTAGAGTAAGTAAAGGGGGGATCTTAATGTGAGAGGTATTCTAGTCGTATAGTAAAACGAGATCAAAAAAGCCTTACCGCGACCCATTGTAACAACGGCTGCAGAGTAAGGCTTATTGAGTACGTACTATTAGCAGTCAGTACTGTTGTAGTAGCAACTAGCTTAGTGCGATAAGATCTGATCTAAGAACATTTTTAAACGATCTGATTGTGGATTATCAAAGAACTCATGTGGTTCATTTTCTTCAATGATCTGCCCTGCATCCATGAAAATAACGCGGTCAGCCACTTTCTTAGCAAAGCCCATTTCGTGCGTTACACAAATCATGGTAATACCTTCATCTGCAAGCTCGACCATTACATCTAACACTTCCGATACCATTTCTGGATCCAGTGCCGATGTTGGCTCATCAAACAGCATAATCTCAGGGTTGATACACAGACAACGAGCAATCGCTACACGCTGTTGTTGGCCACCAGAAAGCTGATTTGGAAACTTATGCGCTTGGTCCGCAATCTTCACACGCTCAAGGTAGTACATCGCAGTTTTAATCGCTTCATGCCTTGGTTTCTTATGCACCCAAGTTGGTGCTAATAACAAGTTTTCCAATACTGAAAGATGTGGGAACAAATTAAAGTGCTGGAATACCATACCAACTTGTGAGCGAATATGACGTACGATTTTTACATCATCAATCAGGTCAGTACCGTTAATACTAATCTTACCTTCCTGAAATTTTTCAAGGTGGTTCAAGCAACGAATAGTGGTTGATTTACCCGAGCCTGACGGGCCACAGATAACCACTTTTTCGCCTTTCTTAATATTTAAGTTAACATCTTTAAGTACGTGAAAATCACCATACCATTTGTTAACGTCTTGCATGCTGATCATATATTCTTGTTCTGACATGATACTTCCTTATACCAATTACCTTACGTAAATGGTCAGTTTAAACTGTAAAATTTACGGTAATTGTTAATGGTCGGTATTATATTTACGTTCAATCACGCGCGAGTATTGCGACATACTGAAACAAAATACCCAATAAATCATGGTAACAAATACGTACCCTTCGATTTCAAAACCAAGCCAACTGGTATCACTGTTAGTCAGTGTTACCATTGCTAGAATATCGAATAAGCCAATAATAAGTACCAGCGTTGTATCTTTAAACAGCGAGATGAAAGAGCCTACTAGATTCGGGATAGAGATCTTTAACGCCTGTGGCAGAATAATCAAAATCATCCCTTGCCAATACGTTAGCCCTAATGACTCACTGGCTTCGTATTGACCTTTCGGAATAGCTTGTAAACCACCACGAATAACTTCAGCGATATAAGCTGCTTGGAACAATGTAATACCAATTAACGCACGTAATAACTTATCAAATTCGATACCATCACTAAAGAATAATGGCAGTACTACCGACGCCATAAACAAAATAGTAATAAGCGGTACACCACGAATAAACTCGATAAACCCAACACATAAGGTTTTAACAATCGGCATGTTGTCTGACTGACGTCCTAACGCCAATAAAATACCAATTGGGAATGATGCAATGATACCGACAGCTGCAACCAAAATAGTCAGCATTAAGCCGCCCCATTTTTCAGTACTGACTACTTCAAGTCCTAGTCCACCACGGATCAAGATAAAGCATACAATTGGGTACAATAGCATTGCCGTAAGTTTAATCTTAATATTACCAATGCGTGGCACGACAAATATAAGCCCTAAACTCAACACAGCAACCAGATTCGGACGCCAATGTAAGGCTTCAGGATAGAACCCATACATAAATTGATCGAACTTTTCGATGATAAATATCCAGCGAGCACCTTCTTTAACCACTTCCTCTTTAGTGCCACTCCAAGTCGCATCAAAGAGCATCCAATCTAATAATGGTGGTATCGTCGAATAGATAAAGTAGATGCCAAGCAGTGTTAACAGTGTATTAGGTATAGTAGAAAATAAATTCTCTCGTAACCAGAATACAACACCCTTAGTGGTTGAAGGTGCAGGTTTGGCCTCTTTAATCGTATAAACAGCCATATTATCTTCCTTTAATTTCCATTCTTGCATTAACCCAATTCAGCAGCAGTGATATAACAATACTGAAAACAAGATACACAGCCATCGTCATTAGAATGATCTCAATAGCCTGCCCAACTTGGTTAAGCGTCGTCCCCGAGAACAAGGTAACAATTTCCGGATAACCAATTGCAGTTGCCAGTGATGAATTTTTCACTAGATTAAGGTATTGATTAATAACAGGGGGAATGATCACGCGTAATGCTTGTGGTAAAACAACTTTACGTAAGATCACATGTTCTTGTAATCCTAATGATTTTGCCGCTTCTTTTTGACCTGGGGGTACAGCTTCAATCCCCGCACGTACAGCTTCTGCAATATAAGTCGCGGTATAGATACTTAACGCAAAGATAAGCGCAAGTAACTCAGGGATTATGGTAACCCCTCCTTTGAAATTAAACCCTTTTAATGCCGGATATTCAGCACTGATTGGTTGACCCGTAATAAAGAATACAAGTAAAGGAGCTGCGACTAAAATAGCCAAAGATACTTTCACTAAAGGAAATTCTTCACCGGTTAAGTCATGACGTTTAGTCGCCCATTTAGCAAGAAATACGACACTGACACACGCCAGAACAAACGCAATAAGAATAAAGCTACTGCCCGATTCGAAGATCGGATCTGGAATAATTAAGCCACGGTTATTAATGAAGACAGAATCAAAATAAGAAATACTTTGTCGTGGGCTTGGTAACGTAGCAAGTACCACGTTATACCAAAACAATATCTGTAATAAAATAGGAATATTACGGAATGTTTCAATGTAAACCAGTGACAGTTTAGCAATCAAATAATTTGATGATAGACGACCAATACCAACCATTAAGCCAATAATTGAAGCTAAAACAATACCAATAACACCCACTAGAATTGTATTTAATAAACCAACAATAAATACATCTAAAAAGGTGGAGCTTGTATCATCATAGTGAATAAGCGATTGACTGATACCAAAACCAGCAGTTTCACCTAAGAACGAAAAACCTGTAGTAATACCCCTTTTTGCTACATTATCAAACATGTTGTTAACGAAGTAAAAAATGCATAGAACCACAACAGCCAAAGAAAGCACTTGGAAAATAATCGCGCGATTTTGTGGGCTGTTAAATAAACCGTTGGAGGTCGGGGGGAGCTTTGAATTATTCATAACAAAATAAACCTTTTAAAAAGGGGGCTAAGCCCCCGATATACCGACGTCACTTCAACATATAGTGCTGTTAAGATGAAGTGACTAAGGTATTAATTTATCGAATTGGCATTGCGTACATTAAGCCGCCTTTATTCCATAAATTATTGATGCCGCGATCAATGTTAAGAGGTGAATTTTTACCTACGTTGTTCTCGAACATTTCTTCATAGTTACCAACTTGCTTAACAATTTGGTAAGCCCAATCCGCTTTAAGCCCTAAGTTTTCACCGGCTTTACCAGAAACACCTAATAGACGTTTCACAGATGGATTTGCTGATTTTAATTGCTTATCAACATTGCTTGCTGTTACACCTAGTTCTTCTGCTTCTAGTGTTGCAAACATGGTCCAGCGCACGACGTTAAACCATTCATCATCACCCTGGCGAACAACAGGGCCTAAAGGTTCTTTAGAAATGATCTCTGGTAATACGACTGCTGATTTAGGATTGTCTAATTTGATTTTTAAACCGTATAACTGAGATGCGTCAGATGTAACTGCGTCACAACGACCTTTTTTGAATGCATCAATTGTTTGACCTGATGTATCAAATGTAACGGCTTTATATTCCATGTTGTTTGATTTGAAATAGTCAGTCAGGTTAAGTTCAGTTGTTGTACCCGCTTGAATACAGAAAGAAGCACCATCTAGCTCTTTCGCTGACGTTACACCAAGGTCTTTACTAACAAGGAAACCTTGACCATCATAATAATTCACTCCCGCAAAGTTTAAGCCAAGTGAAGTATCACGTGTTGCAGTCCAAGTAGATGAACGTGCTAGCACATCAATTTCACCACTTTGTAGTGCAGTAAAACGTTCTTTAGCAGTCAGTGGAATAAATTTAACTTTCGATGCATCACCTAATACGGCAGCCGCAACTGAACGACAAAAATCAACATCGATACCTTTCCAAACACCTTTTGAATCAGTAGCTGAAAACCCTGGAATCCCTGTCGATACACCACAGTTCAATACGCCTTTTTTCATCACCTTATCTAATGTAGCAGCATTAACTAAATTCGGTAATGTTGATGCTAGACCTAGTATTAAAGCTATTTTTGTAACCTTCATATTAATTTCCTTGTCTATTTTTATTATTGCAAATATCAGTTTTAAGCAGCTAAGCACCACTTGAAAGTGTTATTTTCTCTGATTCGGGAACACAAAATAATCATAAGGGAATTTTTATACAACATCTACGCAGCAACAATCGATTAACAAAAGCATTAACAACTATTTGACCTCGATCACAAACTTAACACTTAATTAACACAAGAACGGTAATTTAAGGTGAATAATACTTTATGGATATTCACATTAAGGCTTTTATCCATATTTAATTCAATAATGGCAAGTAATATACTTTAAAGATGAGCAGTGTTTTAACATAGTTATTTTATATCGACACCGTAGGTCATCACCCTGTTCATAAGCCCTCTCAAGTATTAAAGTCACTTTTAACGTCGTTCGTATATAGAATTAATTTAAACATGTATAAATGTATAAATGTATAAATACTGACAAGCCAAGCCTTATCTAGGCCTCTCGATAACAATGACAATCTTATAGTCCGTATTAAATGGTTGATAATATCATGTTGCTCTCCTCCGATGAGCATCAGCAATATTCTGTTGCATAGCTCACACAATAGAACAATGGTAGTGACGAACACAGACGATAACGTCAGTTAAGTCAGTATTAACTATAGGTCTTAAACACGAAAAGTGAGCGGGAAGTGTATGATGAGATTGCAGAGTATCTATTTAATGTTAATGTTGATCGGTCAGGATGATGTGAATAACTTGCTTTCATTTAGGTCGCGCAAGTTATTCTATCTATAAATCCGCTCACATCAAATAACCAGTTTCAAATAATGTTTACGTCCAAATGTTGCAAACAGAGTAGAACAAAATAGAACAAGTATCGGGTTATGAGAAAAGGCATTTTTAACAGTGACAGCACCGTGGGAGAGATCGTTCGTATAGATGGGTTGACTAGAACACCAACTGAGTTTGGCTTGCAAGATTTGAGTATCATCGGGGACGTCAATAGCAAAACGTTGACCGCGTTTCACATAGGTCACAAATTTTCCATCAGCATATAATTTATAATTTCGCACCGCATCCAGCAGTTGCACAGGCCTGTATATCCATAATTTCATTTCACATCATCCTTAATGTAAAGTTTATTCCAATTGTATAGCTCCTTTTATCTTAGCTAAACAATGTCATCTTCAAGCATGAAATAAGTGCGAATAATCTGTTTATTCGTTGTGAAACGGGTTACTCGCACTTTTAAAATATAGCACCACTCAAACAAGTCGTGGTAATAGATATCTATTAAGGTTCTTGACGTGTACTTGCTAATACGATCTCACGGATACATACATCTTGTGGTTGTGCGTAAGCAAATTCAATTGAACGTGCAACATCATCAGGTGCAAGTATATTACCCATCGTTGATTTCCACTCTTCGTAGCCCGCTTTAATGTCTTCTGAAGTTGTATGTGATAACAATTCAGTTTCAACAGCACCTGGGGCGATAGTAATTACACGCACATCAGACGTTGCCACTTCTTCACGAACATTTTCAGTAATAGCGTGTACCGCAAATTTAGTACCACAATAAGCAGCATGCGCACCAAATGTCTTGCGACCTGCAACTGAACTAATATTAATAATAGTACCAGTATTACGGGCTTTCATTGGCGCAAGAACTGCTTGCATGCCGTTTAATAATGCGATCACATTAATATCGAACATGGTTTTGAATTCTTCAGCAGGTTGGGTATCAATTTGACCTAATAACATCATACCAGCATTGTTAATCAATAGATCTGTTGGACCGTATAACGCTTCAGCTTTAGCAAGTGCAGCGTGGAATTCGGCGTGAACCGTTAAGTCTACTTTTTCACATAAACAGTTTGGTAAATCTAGCGATTCTAGCTTTTCAACACGACGAGCAACTAATAATAACGGGTGACCAGCTGCGCTTAAACGCTTCGCTGTAGCTTCACCAATACCTGAACTTGCACCTGTGATCACGACTAATTTTTTCATCATCATATACTCTCTATTTTTGATTATATTCATACCCAAAAACGAATATCTCAATGTTAGATCTAAGCGCTTCTGAATGGATGAAAGAGAGTATATAGAAATGATTATTGTTGATATATACACAATAAAGAACATAACTGTTACGTATTAAGCTACAATAAAAAAGTTTATTTTTATTCACTTAATCAATACAGGCATAATATGCAAAGTAACTCTTCTCTTGCTGATATACGCGCTTTTGTAACTATTGCTGAACAAGGAAGCTTTACCAAAGCCGCTGAAGTTCTACAGTCATCTCGCGCCCATGTATCACGTCAACTCGCACAGCTAGAGCAACAGTTAGGTGTGCAATTGATTATCCGCACAACTCGAGCACAGCGTCTTACTCCTGTTGGTGAACAATTCTTTCAGCAATGTCTTGGCTCGCTGCAAACGATTAATCAAGCCGTGATAGCAGCCAAAGATGATACCGAACAATTAAAAGGCTGCATTTGTATTAACTGTGTTGGCGGGGTGATTGGTGAGGATATATTAACGAACATTATCAGCGAGTTTAATTTACAGTACCCTAATATTGAAGTTGAGCTCGACTTTAGTAGTCCTCGTGTAGATTTGATTGCAGAAGCTTTTGATTTGGTCGTGCGCATGGGGGAGTTAGAAGATTCAGGATTGGTCGCTAGAAAGCTCACTGACATAAAAGTACAGGTGTTAGCCAGTCCTGATTACCTTGCCAAGCACGCTGTTATAGCTCATCCAAAAGATTTAGAACAACATAACTGCTTAACCGGCAGTATCAAGCGCTGGCGCTTCCATCAAAAATCACTTCAACACAATAATGCACCAATACACGAAGTAGAGATACACGCGAAGGGTAACTTTAGTTGTAAGAGTGGTCGTGCATTAATTAACGCCGCTAAGAATGGTAATGGTATTGTGCGATTACCCGAGCTGTATTGCGACACTGAGATTAAGGAAAATACCTTAGCCCCTGCTTTAATATCAGCATCGCATGAAGAACAATGGCACTCACCGAATGTACCGCTGTTTCTGCTGTATCATCGCAATCGTTATCAACCCGTACGATTAAAAGTATTAATTGATTTTATTTATCATAAATTTAAAACCATTTAACATTAGAATAAAGATCACTATCCTTAAAGCTGTGTCCTCTGATGTAAAGTGAAGGTATCACTAACGCTATTTATTTCAGTAACTAGCGTCGTTTATCATTATCTCACCAGTATCAACGTTATAATCCATCGTTAATGCTTTCTGTCCGCGTTGGATAAAATGTAACGCTCGATAAATACAAATAGTCGGGTTCACGCTATAGGTATAGGCAATATCAACATTTGCTGAAGCTAAATCACTATCAGCGACATATGCAATAGTTAGCGATGTTTGAGTTAATCCTGTCCACAGCTCTTCACAAGCTGTAAAAGGGAGAGTTGATGCGCCTGATGTAGAATAAGGATATCCAGTAGCAGTAGAACTTACATCACCATCACCAAAACCAGCTAGACTTTCAACTGCACCACTGTTCCCCTGAGCCAACCAGCCGCTGTGATATAATTTTACCGCACTTTCAAATGCACCAAACTGCCCTTTAAGCACCGAGCGATTCGCATCGTCTTGCAGATTAATAAATTTAGGTATTGCCGTTGCCGCTAATATACCTAACACAATAATGACAATAACTAATTCAATTAATGTAAAACCATTCATTCGACGTTTCATTGTTATCCTCAATTCCCATGTTTATTTCAACTATCACATCTAATAAGTCGTAAGTATATTTAAAGCATAACGAAAACAAAACTAGATACTACATAAAAAACTAAAGTTAGAGTAAATAATTAAAATCCCATATATTTTTACTATATTAAGCTTAATGGTGAGTATTTAATACAATTAAAGCTCGGAAAGGAACGCAAATCAACGTCTAATTTCGATATCGAGCATTAATGATTAAGATCAATTCATAAAAACCCAGCTAGTTCATACTTATAAGTAGTTAATTGACCTGAATATATGGATGGATTATGGGAAAGATAACCCGTTTCAATACCGAAGTATTGATCATTGGTGGTGGCGCGACTGGCACCAGTATTATGCGCGATTGCGCATTACGTGGCATAACATGCATACTGCTTGATAAAGGTGATATCGCCTCAGGTACAACAGGCCGTAATCATGGCTTATTACATTCCGGTGCGCGTTACGCAGTCACTGACAGCGAGTCTGCACGAGAATGTATTCAAGAAAACAAGATCCTCAAAGCTATCGCGAGTCACTGTATCGAAGACACTAGCGGGTTATTTATTACCTTACCAGAAGATGATCTAGATTTTCAACGTACCTTCATTGACGCGTGCAGTAGCGCTGGTATCGACACACAAAGACTCACCCCACAACAAGCTATCGACCTTGAACCGAATGTAAACCGAAGTCTACTCGGCGCAGTCAAAGTCCCTGATGGCACCCTTGACCCATTTCGTTTATGTGCATCGAATGTATTAGATGCAAAAAACCATGGTGCAAAACTGCTTACCTATTCGATGGTAAAATCCTTAATCCGCATTGGCGATCGTATCATTGGCGCAAAATGTATTAATACTCGAACCAATGAACGGTTTGAAGTATATGCCCAAGAAGTTATCAATGCAGCGGGAATTTGGGGTAAAAACATTTGCCACTACGCAGAACTAAACGTGCAAATGTTACCAGCTAAAGGATCATTATTAGTATTCGAACACCGCATTAATGATCTGGTTATCAACCGTTGCCGTAAACCTGCCGATGCCGATATTTTAGTGCCCGGCGATTCAATTTCGTTAATTGGCACCACTTCTGAAGAAATTGATTACAAAGATATCGATGCCCTAAAAACCAGTGAGAGAGAAGTAAATATCTTAATTGAAGAAGGGGCAAAACTGGCACCAATACTCGCAAAAACCCGAGTTTTACGGGCTTATGCTGGTGTTCGTCCCCTCGTTGATGTGGGAGGTGGTGATGGCCGAAACATCAGCCGTGGTATCGTATTATTAGACCATGAACAACGCGATGGTTTAGCCGGGTTTAACAGTATTCTTGGTGGTAAGTTAATGACAAGCCGCTTAATGGCTGAAATGACCACAGATCTTATTGCCAGCAAACTTAGAAATACCAGCGGTTGTACAACCCATTTACAGTCACTACCCGGTTCTGTTGCTAATAAAAAGAGTAAACCTCAAAAAACAGTCTTCACAACCAAAGCAGCCACCCACCGTCACGGTGAAAATGCAGTTGCCACATTTGACCAAAGCACCAAAGGTAAATCCATTGTCTGTGAATGTGA
>Ga0209291_1000937_pt1 | contig 27243 bp, 26 predicted proteins | sample GOMGulsemesocosm_FD_184633 | JGI IMG/M metagenome (GOLD analysis project Ga0209291, IMG submission 184633) | Methane-oxidizing microbial communities from mesocosms in the Gulf of Mexico - GOM9B Gulf of Mexico (SPAdes) (version 2) | ecosystem: Environmental > Aquatic > Marine > Cold seeps...
TAATATAATAATTAATATCTGCTTGTGTTGCCCATAAACTGGCTGAGTTTTTGGGCGTTTTAAGCGTGTTGGTGGACACATTTAAACCCACACTCCAATGCTTATTTAATTGATAATCCAAACCAACATTAAAGGGTGTCGCATAGTCTAACCTCTGGATTTCCCAAGGTAATCTGCTGTATGGATTATTATTAATTATGTTGACACCTAAAGCCAATTTTAGGTATGGTTTGTCTTGTGCTGTTGCTTTATATATTACACATGCACCAAAAACAACTACGTGTAGTAATAGCGATTTTATCTTCATTAAGTTACTATTTTAACTTAGTTACTGTTTGCGCTATTAATAGTTTAGGGAGAAACTTTACTAACCTTATAAAGGTATTATTATTGTATTATTTTTTAAACTGATACCATTTTTTCTTAACCGTTTCGGCATGATAACCATAACCATAGCCATAATTATACCCATAACCATACGACCCTTTAAAGTCAATATCGTTAATAATATAACCCATGTTTTTGATTTTTTTCTGGTCTACTAACTTCTTAGAATATTCAATTAATGGTTTTTCTGTCACACCAGATCTAACCACGTAAGCCGTATAATCCACACCATCCATAAACGTTAATGTATCTGCTACTAATAAGGTTGGAGCAGTATCTACAATAACATAATCATACTGTGCTTTTGCTTCTTTTAAAAACGCCTGGAAACGTGCACTTGATAATAAAACCGTTGGCATTGGCGGAATTGGACCTGATAATAGTAAATCAAATTGATTACTATCAGCATCCATATGTATTAAAATGTCTTGCCAATTACTATTTTGACTACTTAAATAATTAGACAATCCAGCTTTATCTTTTGTGCTACCCATTAAGGTGTGTAATTGAGGATTACGTAAATCTGCACCAACTAATAAGACTTTCTTTTTTAAATGAAAATAGGTTTGTGCAATATTAAACGCAACCGTTGTTTTACCTTCTCCTTTAACAGATGAGGTTAACGCTATGACCTGACCTTGGCTTGCCTCCTTATTTTGCAACGTAAAGTTTAGGTTATGGATTAAAGTCCTAAATGCTTCTTCGGTTTGGGTGTTACCTGAGGTTAACTTTAAGGCTTGTTTAGCATTTGGAATTACAGGAATCTCACCAATAATAGCTGTGTTTGGATTGATGCTTTCTACATCCTTACTCGTGTAAATTTTAGTGTTGGTTAAAAACTTTAAATACAAAATACCTATTGGCAGTCCTAAACCTAGCAACAATGCAGCTAACAGTACTATTTTACGTTTTGGTGCTACAGGAATCGAGTTGGTAATCGCATAATCTATCACTTTTACATTAGCTGCAGTTACAGCCATAGTAATTGCTGCTTCTTCGCGTTTTTGTAATAACAGTAGGTATAGGTTTTCTTTTAGGATTTGTTGACGCTCTATGCTACGTAATATTTTTTCTTTACTTGGTAAGGTTTTAAAAGACTGTTGCGCTAACCCTTGCGCACGTTTATTTTGCGATAAGGCTTGTTGTAATTGCGTTTTATAACCAGATAATGAGCGTTGGATGTTATTATTTAAGTCTGTAATAGACGCTTTTAAAATCTTAACCCTTGGGTTATTGTCTCCTGCTGTAGCTTTCCATTTGTTATATTCTAACACTGCAGCATTATAATCGCTAACCAAAGTATTTACTGCACCACTATTTAAACCAATATTAGCTGGTAATAATTTTATGTCTTGGTTACTTGTTATGCTTTTGTCTAACACATCTGCTAACAGTAATTGCGTTTCGGCTTCAAAAAGTTGTTCGTCTTTAATTGATTTTTTCTGAATCACAGACGCTGCATCTGCTTCAAAAATACTTAAGTTATTGTCTTGCTTGTAGCTACCTTTTGCAACTTCAATCGAGTCCAACTCGGTAGTTAGATACGTAAACCTTTCGTCAATAAACGCGATAGTACGTTTAGACACTTCCTGTCTGTCTGTAATACCATCTTGTGTATAGACTTCAATTAAGGTATTTAAGACCTGTTGTGCTTTTTGCTTGCTTGGATCTTCAAGACTTAAAATTAATATATCACTATCCTTACCATCAGGCGCAATTTTTATGGCTTGTAATAGGTTTTGAGTCGCTTGTGTTTGGCTAATAATTTTAACCTCATACACAGGATTATCACTTACAGTTAAGCTTTGTGCATTGGTTGGCTGAATGGTAAACGGAAAGTCTTGCGTTGGTTTTTCAAAATAAAAACTTGGGACTTGTAAGGTGGTTTCGGTTTCCAGGTTTAATAATTGGTAGCCTTTATCCTGAAGTGTAATTTGAAAATCTAATTCGGCTTCTTTTTTTGCTAATTCCGGATCAAACACCACTTTAAAAGGTGCGTTAAACACTTCGGATTTATTAACACGACCAGACTGAAAATATTGCACCTGTAAATTTAATTGATTAACCACCTGTCGGTTTAATCTAAAGGATTGCAATACTGCACGTTCGTTTTCAAGGTTGACGTTTCCTTTACCTAATAATTTATCTAAATCTAGGTTTAAGGCAGTCGATTCTTTTTCAGTTAACACCTTAATTTTTGCAGCAGTTTTGTAGCTATCAGGTGTGTAACGTAAATATAAAAAGGCTATAATTAAGGCTATTATTCCGCATAAAGCGATCCAATACCAATAGGCTAAATACTTATTAGCAATGCCTTTTAAGTCTATTTGCTGCTCTTGTGTGTCTTGTTGCTCTAGGTAATTATCCATAGTCGTCTTATCTAGTCAATAAAATTATAGCACTTAAGGTTACCGATGCAATTGCTACTATTGTTGACACATTACCCACGTAACCTGCTGTTTTTACTTTAGCACGATTAGGTTGTACCACTAACACGTCGTTAGGTTTTAGTCTGTATTCTGGATTATCCATCCATTGGGTTGTGGTTAAGTCTATGTGTGTAATTTTACGTGTCGCGTCCACTTCTCTAATTAACAAAATATCGTCACGCTTTCCGTTTATGGTTAAATCGCCAGCATAGCCTAAAGCTTGAGGTACACTAATGTACTGCTCTGTAAAACTAAAAGTTCCAGGACGTTGGACTTCACCTAAAACAGTGACTTTAGCATTAAGTAATCTAACGGTTACAATAGGATTAATTAAGTGACCATCATTTTCTAGTTGTGCCACAATTTGGTTTTCTAATTGCGAGTTGGTTAGCTGTGTGGCTTTAATTTTACCTAAAACTGGTAAGGCTATAAACCCTTCAGGATTTACCAAATACCCTTGCAGTTTTAAAATATCTACGCTATTATTAACAGCATTAGCATTTACGTTTTTGTTATACGGAATGGCTGCTTCTGGTATGGCAGCACTTATGGTTACTGCTAAAATATCGTTAGGCTGAATGGTGTTTTCTTGATACTGTACGTTAGTTTGGTTGTATTGGTTAGCGTCCTGAAAGTATAAAATTTCTTTATTACTGACACAGCTGCTTAATGACAAAGCCAAAACTACGATTGTCATGACTTTTACGATGTGCTGTTTACATTTGGGTTGCATACTTATGATTACTATTAGCGATTATTATCTGTAACACTACTGGTTAGGTAGTTGTTTTTAAACGTCTAACCTATATGATGTGTGACGTTTTGTATTGATTATTTTGTTTTAGGTGTCAAAAATAGAACAAAATTATAAACTACCACTTTTTAGTGGATTAAAACCATGTCTTTTACGTATTTAAAATGGCTAATTTTTACATCTTTTTTAGCCTATATTTTTAATACACGATCCATACACTATCTATACCTTTGCTATACTGTTACTATACCGATGCTATAGGGCTACTTTTTTGACCTCTTTTTGCTGTACTATTTGGGTTATTTTTATTTTTTAATTGCACACTGTACTGAGCTTTAAAATTGCGATGTTTAAAGTTAAAGACATCTTATTAATATTAAATTATTTTTTTAGACCAATCCATCCATAAATCTTGATCAAAACGATACTGATCATTTTTAGCTGAATCTAAATCTTGGTCTGAAAACACAATTAATTCTGAGTTAGCTTCCAATGCTTTAAATCCATTAGCATGACCTTTAGGTACACAAAGCACTTGATTTTTATCGGCTTGCAAAATAAATACTTCGGGTTTACTATTAACGTCTGGTGTATTCCAATCTTTAATAGGTACAATTGCAATTACAAAACGTCCTTTACTACATTTAAAATATTTTGCCTCAATTTTATGCGCTTGCCAAGCACGCACAACCGTTGTGGATGTATGCGTGATGGTATACATGCGTTTTATTGGTGACATATTAAAATCGTTGACATAAGCTACCGTTCCACGATGATCTTTATGTGCAGCACCATTTATTAATAATGGCTCTAATTGCTTTCCAAGTTTAGGCATTCCAAAATAAATTTTCTAGTGTCTTCTTTGTTTTTATTTCATCAAAACTATCGTTTAATAAAGACATCGAATTATTTGATAATTGCTGAATTTTGTTGTCAGGATATTGTAATAATTCTAAAAAACCTTTTTCGATAGCTTCGATATCACTTGGATTAGCTGAAACACCTAAATTATACTGAGATACCAATTGTGCTACCTCTCCTTTCATGACTGCATAAATTGGCTTTTTAGCAGTCAAATACGTTTGGAATTTAGATGGAATCATAATTTCATACAATGGAACATCTACCAATGAAATTAATAACACATCGCTAGCTGCAAAATAATTAGGCATTTTAGTAACCGGTTTTCTACCTGTAAAATTAACGTTGGTGATTTGCTCTGTATTGCAAATTGCTTTTAAATCTTCTAAAAAAGAACCATCACCAATAATATTTAAATAGGCGTTTTTATGTGTTGCGCTTACTGCTTTAAAAGCACGTACCACTTTATCTAAATTTTGCACTTTACCAATATTTCCAGCAAAGGTGAAATTAAAACCTTCTGGCAATGTTTCTTTTTCTGTTGAAAACCCATCAATTAATGGCCAATTAGGAATCCAATGTATTGGTTTTGGCTTTTTAATCAACGCTTCAATTTTACTTTTAAATCCTTTACAGGAGATTAAAATTGTGTCGCATCCCGAATAAATAAACCGTACAATTTTAGTTAAAACATAGTTAGTTAATTTGGTCTTTTTTAAGCCATATGCATAAATAGTATCTGGCCACAAATCTTGTGACCACATGGTTATTTTGTATTTAAATAACGGTTTTAATAATACTGGAGCCATACCGTTAGTTAGAGGTCCTGTTTGATAAATAAAAACTTTTTCAAACCGACGTCCAATACTTAATAGTATCCAAAAACTAAAAAACATATAATTAATGTAGTTTAATAGCTTTATAAGTAAACTATTTTGATAACCTGGTATTACTAAAAAGCGATGTACAATTGCTGACTTATAATTACTTTTACTATAGATGCGATTTTTGTAACCATCCAAAACTTTCCCATAAGGATAGGATGGATTTCTAGTTAAAATTTCAAGCTCATATCCTTGCTCCAACCAACTGTCCACCAAATTGTTAATTATAAAATCTTCGGGAAAGAAGACCTCTGTAATTATTAAGGCTTTCTTAGACATTAAAACTTATAATTTTGAGAATACATGTTTTTATTTGCTTCCATATTTTCGTGCATTTCTTTAAACATTACTTTATAAGAAGGCACGACATAATTAAAATCTTTGCGCTCTGACTTTAAGCTTTTATCCACTTTTTTACCCTCAAAAGGATCAATAGTTAAAGCCTCGCGATTAAAAACGGTTTTAAATAATTTAAGCATTTCAAACTTAGAAATAGCTACACCATTGGTTAGATTAATCACTCCTCTAACATCTTGATTAATCGCTTCTAAAATAGCTTTGGATAATTCTAAAGTAGTTACTCCACCCCAAAAAGCTTCAGTATACCCTTTTATTGTGCCACTTTGCTTTAAAAACCAATGTAACAACCCTTCGCCTTCCGCTTTTATTTCAGGACCTATAATAGACGTCCTTATAGTCAACGACTCTTGACCAAATAATTCACCAAGCGCTTTGCTACGTCCATAAACATCATCTGCATCTCTAAAATCTGACTCTACATAACCACCTTTAGCTCCAGAAAACACACAATCTGTACTGACGTGAATTACACGAGCGTTATTTTTTTGTGCTATTGCAGATAATTCATGTGGTAAATAGGCATTGATGTAAATAGCATTAGCAGGATTATTAGTCGATCCTTTTATTAAAACACCAATACAGTTTACAATAATATCTGGATTAGTTTGTTGTATTACCTCAGCTAATTTGTGCTTATCCGTAACATCGCAAATAATGGAATCTGGCGTCAACTTATTTCTATAGACTACATCTATTATAGTGTGATTGGTATTTTTTTTTAGGGTATTGTACAGCACATGACCTAACATACCTGTTGCGCCTAATACAACTATTTTTTTGTTTACTTTTTCCATACTGTACGATTAATATAATCTGTGTAAGATAAAATGATACGTAACACTTTTTTAGACACGTTATCCGTAGTATAATCTTCTACAATGCGTATGACGTTGTTATTTTCTTGATGTTGACTTACAACAACATTAATAGCTTCCATAACACGATTTTTGTGCAAGCCTGACATTATTAATGTGCCTTCGTCCATACCTTCTGGACGCTCATGCGCTTGCCTAATTGTAATTGCAGGAAATCCTAAAATTGACGCTTCTTCAGTAATAGTACCACTATCCGAAATAACACAAAAAGCTTCTTTCTGCAATTTGATGTAATCTAAAAAACCAAAAGGTTTCATAAAACGAATGTTGCTATTATTGTTAACAAAATCCATTGCCTCTAATTTTTTTCTAGTTCTAGGATGCGTGGATACAATAACTGTTTTGTTATATTTTTCTTGAATAGCACTTAATGTCTCTAAAAGGTTTTTAAAATTTTCTTCAGAGTCTACATTTTCTTCACGATGCGTACTTACAATAAAATAGGCATCTTTTTCTAATCCCTCATCTGTAAGTACAGTTGATTTTTCTATCCCATTTTTATGATGAAGTAAAACCTCACGCATTGGTGACCCTGTTTTTATAATGGTTTCTGGTGCAATCCCTTCGTTTTCTAAATACTTTCTAGCATGCTCTGATAAAGGCATGTTTATATCACTTAAATGATCTACAATTTTTCGATTAATCTCTTCTGGTACACGTTGGTCAAAACATCTATTTCCTGCTTCCATATGGAATATTGGAATTTTTCTGCGTTTTGCCGAAATCACTGACATACAACTATTAGTATCACCATATAACAATACAGCATCTGGTTTGTATTTTTCAAAAGCACCATCCGACGCTATAATTACCTGTCCAATAGTTTCTGCTGCATTGTTACCTGCTGCATTTAAAAACATATCAGGTTTACGTATGCCTAATTGCTCAAAAAATATCTCGTTTAATTCGTAGTCATAATTTTGTCCTGTGTGGACTAAAACATGTTCAGTATGTTTATCTAGCTCTGCAATAACACGACTTAATTTAATTATCTCTGGACGTGTCCCTACAATAGTCATTACTTTTATTTTTCCTTCCATGCTGCTATTTCGTCTTTAATTAAGTCTAAGGTTAATAATAAGGCTTTAGTTTCTTCCACAGTTAAACGTTGTGTATTATGCGAGTTATAATCCTCAACCGTTGCTGTTTTTACATCACCTTCTTCAAAATACTGTGCATAATTTAAATCCCGATTATCTGCTGGTATTTGATAAAATCCTGGTAAATCAATAGCTTTAACCATTTCTTCACGCGTACAAAGGGTTTCGTACAATTTTTCGCCATGACGTGTACCAATAATTTTTATTTGGCTGTCACTTTCAAACAATTCTATTAATGCTTTAGCTAACACCTCAATAGTTGCTGCAGGTGCTTTTTGCACAAATAAGTCACCTTGTTTGGCATTTTTGTATGCAAATAATACCAAATCTACTGCATCCTCTAAAGACATTAAATAACGTGTCATGTTAGGATCTGTAATAGTTATTGGCTGACCTGCTTTTATTTGTTCTATAAATAACGGAATTACCGATCCACGTGATGCCATTACATTACCATAACGTGTTAAGCAAATTGTGGTATCCTCTTCTGCTACATTACGCGATTCTGCAACAGCTACTTTTTCCATTAAAGCTTTAGACATACCCATTGCATTAATAGGATAGGCTGCTTTATCTGTACTTAGGCAAATTACTTTTTTTACTTTATTAGCTATAGCTGCTTTTAATACATTTTCTGTACCAAGTACATTTGTGCGTGTCGCCTCAATAGGAAAAAACTCGCAGGATGGTACTTGTTTTAAAGCTGCTGCCTGAAACACATAATCCACACCACGCATTGCGCTTGCAATACTGTTATAGTTACGCACGTCTCCTATATAAAATTTTACTTTTGGATTATTAAGTCTAACACGCATATCGTGTTGTTTTTTTTCGTCACGAGAAAAAATACGAATCTCTTTAATATCAGTATCTAAAAAGCGATTTAGTACTGCGTTACCAAAAGATCCTGTACCTCCTGTGATTAATAGCGTTTTGTTTTTGAACATTATTTATGATTTAAATACACTTGGTTTATAAAACTAATGGTTTGTTTAGCTGTTTTATCCCAAGAGTAATTTTTAATTTCTTTTAAATTATTATTAGCCATTTGTTCTCTTTCTTTTGGTTTTGAAAGAAAATCGATAATTGCATCTTCAATAGATTTTACTTCTTTTGGATTGAAATAAAAGCCATTTTCTTTTAAAAATTCAGGCATTGGCTGTTTATTGCTGCATACAATAGGTACTCCAGAAGCCATAGATTCCATTAAAATATTTGGCATATTCTCGCAATTTGAAGCAAAAATAATACCTGATGCTTTTTTATACTCCTCTGCTATTTCAGCATATGGAATATGTCCTTTATTTATAACAAATTGATTCTCCGGATCTACCGCTTTAATGGTTTGCATTAATAATTTACCTGCTGGCTTAAAAATAACACCACCTACCAAAGTCAATGTAACTGGATATCCTTTTTTTCTTAAATTGGAAATTGCTTGCACTACATACCACTGATTTTTGTATACATGTACTGTAGACACATATAAAAAATTGAATGGTTTATTTAAGCTATACTCCGTAATTGCTTGCTGCACTTTAACCTCTCCTTTAAATTGAGGAGAGACACCATGCGGAATTATTATTTGTTTCTTTTTATCAATATTTAAAACTTTGTTAGCGTATTGTTTGGCATAATTTGATATAAAAATAATACCAGAAGCATTATTAAAACAACGTTGTTGTTTTTTAAAGTTTAACCAAAAACGTATAACTTCTTTAGGTTTTTTTATTTCGCGCCAAATATCACGTTCATATAGTAGCATATTTCTAGACATACCTACTACAGGCTTAAAACCTCCTGTATAATCTCCAGTTAATGAAAACAATATATCACAATGTTTTTTTATTTCTTGATCATAATTTAGCATTTGAAATTTTACACGTTGCACAAGACCTTGATTTAATTCTGGAAAACTAACCTTAGTTAAAAAACTATAATCGCCAATCTCTTTTAAGACTTTTTCCGAACTAAATACAACAATAGCTTTAACATCCATTAATTGATTGGACGTTGCAATAGATTTTAATATTTCTGTCAGATGAGTAATCCCTCCTCCTCCTCCTATATTGGAAGCGTCAATGCCTAGTCTCATATTATTTGGGTTCACTCATAAAAAAATTAATATATTTTTTAGTTATCATATTAGCATTTAGTTTATCCCTTACCTTAGTAGCCTCTTCGCCTATTTTAATGCGCAAATTTATATCTAAGCACAAAGCGTCCAATTTAGATGCTAAAGCTTCAACGTTTTTTGTGTCTATTAAAAAGCCATTTAAACCATTGCTAATAATATCTTTTGGACCTGCGTCACAATCAAAACTAACGCAAGGTAATCCTGCTGCCATAGCCTCTACCAAAGCATTTGGAAAACCTTCTGAAACAGATGAAAAGGCAAATATAGAGGCACGCGCTAACCAATGGTCAACATCTGATACAGCTCCTGGCATAATAACACTTTTAGTTAGTCCTAAATCATCAATTTGACACTTCAATGCTTGTTTTAAATTCCCATCACCTAAAATCACTAATTTCCAGTCCTTGACTTTCATATTAGAAAAAGCATCAATTAAAAATTTTTGTCCTTTTTCGGGAATTAAACGCCCAACATTAATTATTATCTTTTCTTTAGCAACGTCGGGATAAAGCACAACATCTTTTAAAGGATTAGAAATAACTTCAATATTTGTATTTTTGGTATGGCCATATATCACTTCTTTAGCTAAGCTAGTTTGTGCGACAATACCAGTTGCATGTTTATAAGTTAACTTTTTTAGATATTGCAATGATGACGAAATCTCCTTTTTAGGGTTACTCCTATCTGAAACAAATATTCTAAGATTTAAAAAACTACTAGCTAGAATGGTTAGTACATTATACTTATCCATAAAACTTAGAGTCGCCTCTGGTTTCTCTTTTTTTAATAGTTTACGCAATTTTAAAAAAGTATTTATCTCTGAGGTTTTTTTTTGAATAGCACCTTTATTTTGAAACCCTAAATGGTGGATATTGACATTGCCATTTACTTTGTAAAAACCTTTGGAATGTGCTAACAACACTAAATGAACTTCATGATTTAACTGAGACAAATTATTTGCTAACACACTCATTACGCGCTCTGCACCACCTTGTTTTAGAGTTGGAATGATTAAAAATATTTTCATTCGATAAAATCTTTATATGTTATTTGCTCCTTCATAAAATAGGTTACAGATGTGCTAGAATACAAGTTTATATAACTTTTAAGAATTTGATCCCTAACTGCATAAATATTACCAAAAAAATTGATAATAAAAACCGCTAATAAAACCTTATGAAAACTAAGAGATTTTTTCTCAGTACCATATTCATAAACTAATAACACAATAAAAATTAATTGTGCAATTAATAGATATCTAAAATAAGTATCTGGAGCAGAATAAAAGATATTTGCTACTGCAAAAACAACTAATGTTAAGTTGCGCAATATGGATTTTCTTTTAATTGTAAATATTAAATAGGCATACGCAAAATAGCTCCATAAACCATTAAATACTATTTGAATATAATTATTAATATTTCCCGTTTTTATACTATTTTCAATAAAATCAGAATCACCTAAATAACTCTCTAGTTTAAATTTTAGAGCAGCAGGTAAACCAATGTTTTCAGTTAATTGAAAAATAAACTCCCTGGGCACCAAAATAAAAGCAAATGAAAATAAAAATATAGTTCTATATGCATTATGCTTATTTGGAGAGGAAACTAATAAAAAATAAAAAGGTAAAAATATTAAACTACTAAAATGAATACATACACCTAATATTAAAAACAACAAACCTTTTAACTTTGATTTCCTTATTAATCCATTTAGAAAACCTAAAGCAACAAATGAAAAAGCAAAGTAATTACGCGTTCCTGAGAGTAAATGATCTATAGAAAAAGAAAAGAGTACTAACAAAAAGAATATAAGATACTCTTTACTATTAAATTTAAATAATCTTTGAATTTCATTAAAGGTCTTAAACCAAACCCAAACTGTAAAAGTAGTTATAGCCAGAAACAAAAACTGCACTGAAACAGCTAATTTAGCAAATAGAAAAACTAATAAATAAAATATAAAATCAGGTTTATCCGTCAGAAAATAAACAAATTGATCAAAATTGATTAGACTAAAATATTCATAAAGTTCATAATAATATGCTTTATCATTTGTATATAATGGGATATAAGCATAACTTAATAAACCAAACAATAAAGATATTAAAACATAATTATCATCTTTCCTTTTATATATATCATGCAGTACAATTGGAACCGCAAGAAAAGGACTTAAAACAAAAAGGAAATATTTTACAACAGTGGTATTCATAATTACTTTTTATGCAAATTGTCTTTTTAATTAATAATTTAAATTGACTATTTTTTCATAAAACTTTCATCTTTAAGAGATAGTAAAAATTCTTTCTTTTCTACATAATTTAATTCTTTTGAGTCTAAGCTTATTTCCTTTATTTTTTGGACAAAATTTTTAGTTTCCCCTACTATTCTAGCAGGATTTCCTGCTGCTACTACACCATCTGGTATTGATTTAGTAACAATACTGCCAGCTCCCACAATTACATCATTTCCAATAGTTACACCAGGCATTATTTTACTGTCTTCACCAACATAAGTGTAATTTCCAATTTTAATTTTTCCAAAATAATCAAGACCTCCTACTTTTTTTCGTTGAGACCATAAACCACCGTGAGTGTAAAACGAAACACCTTTAGCAATTCTACAATAGTTGCCTATTTCAATGAGATAAGGTTCTGAAGAAAAATTTCTGGTGGAAATCAAACAACCAATTCCTATTTGCACACCTAAAAGTCTACCATAGTCTTCACAGGAAGTGAATTTTTTTTTATAATAAAGATATAATCTTTTTATCATATTTTAATAGTTTTTAATATTACCTGTATGACTCCTCTTACATTTAAAACTTTAAAAAAATGAAGAATAAACAAATAAAATACTAATATTAAAGGTAAAAGGTAGATGTCTTCATATTTTTCTAAAGTCATAAAAACCTTCATTACATTGACAAAATAACCGAGAAAACAACATATACTAAAAACTTTAAAAACTAAAATAATTTCTTTCCAAGAGTTTTTACACATTATATTCCTAGACACGTAATAATTAATTAAATAACTAATTATACTTATAAGTAAAAAACCATAAAGTAAAACTTCAATATCTCTTAAAACAACTCCAATTATAATTGTAATGGATTGAATTACTTTTTTTATTATTTCAAGAAATAATATTTTTTCAGTCTTGTCAAAAACTTTAAATATAATGCGATTAAAAATTTCTTGTAAATAAAAGAAAGAGGCTATTATCAAAATTTGAACATAAAATAAAGCACCTATCCATTTTTCTCCGTAAAGTAATAAAATCACATTTTCCGCATAAAAAAAAACCAACAGACATATCAAACCTATTATAACGGTAAATAATGATACTATTTTATTGTACAATAAATTAAATTGTTCTGTATTTTCTTGCTCTTTAGATAATGTTGAAAAAACAACTCCTAAAGTTGTTGATTTTATTATCCCTACAGGGATTTCTTGTAATTTTTTTCCTTGATAAAAAAAACCAGTTTGGGTGATAGTGAAATATCTTCCTAATATTAATTGGTAGACATTATCAAACACTGTATTTAAAAGTGATGCCAATGTTGTGTTTACTCCAAACTTGTACATACTCTTAAAAGATTTCTTATTAAAAACTAACGTTTTTAAAGGTCCTTCAAAAACCCATAGTAAAACGCTTAAAAAAAAAGCTGTTGCAATTTGCATAACCACAATTGCCCAAACACCTGCGTTATTAAAGGCTAAAACAACACCTATTATAGATGCAAAAAAAATTGCAATAACCTCATACTTTGCTTTCTTCTTAAATTTTAAATCTTTTATTAATTTGGCATTTTGTGTAATTTGAAATGCATTTATAAACAAAACACTAGAGGAAGCTATTAAAATCAATTTTAATTCTGGATCATTATAAAAATCTGCTATGACTCCTGACAAAGCCAATAAAATGCACATTAGAACCGTAGACACAACTAAATTAAAAATAAAAATAGTTGAATAATCAGTTTCTGAAGTCTCTTTTTTTCTTATTAATGCTCCAGAAAGCCCTGACTCTGTCAAAACTTTTGCTATGATAATAAAAAACATTATAATACCAACTTGTCCAAACTCGAAAGGAGAAAGTAATCTTGCTAAAATTATGTTAGCTATTAATCCAATAATTAAATAACTGCTTTGACCTAAAAAGGACCAAAAGAAGTTTTTAACTATAGATGTTTTAAATGAGTCTTCCATTTTTTAATTCAAGTAAAAACAATATTTAAGGTTGCGCATTTCAATACAACAAGTACTTTTATAATTACTTATTCAAAACTAATTTAATTACCTCAAATTCTCCCAATACCAATCTACTGCTTCTTCAATTCCTTGAGCAATTACATGTGTTGGTTTATAATCTAATAAGCGTTTTGCTTTATCTACTGATGCTAACGAATGTGGAATGTCTCCTTTTCGGTTTGGACCATGTACTATATTAACTTGGGCTATTTTAGGATCGTATTTAGACAAGTATTTTTTTAGTAAATCTGTTAATTGTACTAAAGTGGTACGGTCTCCAACTGCTGTATTATATACTTGGTTAAGTGCCTGTTTGTTTTGGGTTGTAATGGCAAGCAAATTCATTTGTACTACATTATCTATGTATGTAAAATCACGAGAGTAACTTCCGTCTCCATTAATTACTGGACTTTGGTGTTTTATTAACTGCTTTACAAATAATGGGATGACTGCTGCGTAGGCTCCGTTTGGATCTTGGCGTCTACCAAAGACATTAAAATAACGTAGTCCGATGGTATTTAATCCGTAGGTTGTAAAAAAGTTTTCTGCATACAGCTCGTTTACATATTTTGTGATGGCGTATGGTGATAAGGGTTTACCAATGGTTTCTTCTACTTTAGGTAAGGCTTCGTGATCTCCATAAGTGGATGAGCTTGCAGCATAAATAAACCGTTTTACTTTGGCGTCTCTTGCTGCTACTAGCATATTTAAAAATCCAGACACATTAACTGCATTACTTGTAATTGGATCTGCTATGGATCTTGGTACAGACCCTAATGCTGCTTGATGCAAGACAAAGTCTTGATCCTTGCAGGCTGTATTACACACTTCTAAATCGCGAATATCGCCTGTTATTAGTGTAAAATTAGGATTGCTTAAAAAGGGTGTGATATTGTGTTGGTGTCCTGTTGCAAAATTGTCTAAACAGGTAACTTTAACGTCTAGGTTTAATAAGGCTTGACATAGGTTAGATCCTATAAATCCTGCTCCTCCTGTTACTAATACTTTTTTATTTTTTAATTGTGTAAATGACTCCATACTTGGGTTTACTAAACGTTACTATTTTTGTTTTGATTGTTTACAGTCTACCGTCTGCGTGTTTTAATACACCTTTTACATCGTATACAATAGCTTTGGGTGCTTTTAGTGTTTGTAAATCTAAGTCTAAAAACTGTTTATGTGGTACTGCTACTACTACTGCGTCAAATACTGCTGTAGGTTTGTGTTGTGTTGTTGTTAATTGGTACTCGTGTTGTACTTGCTCTGGTGATGCTAATGGATCGTAGATGGTTACGGTTATGCCATAACTTTGTAAACTACGGACTACATCCACGACTTTGGTATTACGGACGTCTGGACAGTTTTCTTTAAACGTAAATCCTAGTACCACGATGTTTGCTCCTTTGACTTTAACATCATTATTTAGCATTAATTTTACTATTTGTGAGGACACGTATTCTCCCATGGAGTCGTTAAGTCGTCTTCCTGCTAAAATAATTTCGGGATGATAGCCTACCTCTTGTGCTTTTTGAGCTAGATAATAAGGGTCTACACCAATACAGTGTCCACCAACTAATCCTGGTTTAAAGGGTAGAAAATTCCATTTTGTGGCTGCAGCTTCTAATACATCGTTTGTATTAATATCTAAACGATTGAAGATTTTTGCAAGTTCGTTAACAAACGCAATATTAATATCACGTTGCGCGTTTTCAATCACTTTTGCTGCTTCTGCTACTTTTATACAAGGTGCTAAATGTGTACCTGCTGTAATAACACTGCTGTACAATTTGTCAATTTGTTGCCCAACGTCTGGCGTTGATCCAGAGGTTACTTTTAAAATTTTATCTACAGTATGCTCTTTATCTCCTGGATTAATACGTTCTGGTGAGTAGCCTGCAAAAAAATCTGTATTAAATTTTAAACCACTTGTGGCTTCTAATACTGGAATGCAAACTTCCTCTGTTGCTCCTGGATATACCGTAGATTCATAAACTACAATGTCTCCTTTTTTTAATACGCGTCCAACGGTCTCACTAGCCTTAACTAAGGGTGTTAAATCTGGTCTATTGTTTTTATCTACTGGTGTAGGAACTGTTATTATATAATGTGTCGCGCTTGCTAAATGTGCTTGATCTGTTGTGCAATATAAGCCTTGATCTTTTTGATTAAGTTGGTCTGGACTAGTTACTACCACTGCTTTTAAAGTTGCCTGATCAATTTCTAGCGTGCTATCTGTACCTTGTTGTAGCTCTGAAACACGAGCGGAATTAATATCAAATCCTATGACCTTATATTTTGTAGCAAATAATCTTGCTAATGGTAATCCTACATAACCTAAACCTATAATAGCTATTGTCATTTTATATATATACTTATTATCTTAATTTATATTTTTTATAGTCTTTTCCTTTTTTTTACAAGGTAGGAACAACCAATTTAACTTTACCCGATTTTACTTTTAAAATAAAAGGAAATAGTAATAACACAATTCCAGCAGGTAATATTATAAAAAAGGCTTTATTTATTGGTAAATCCCTAAGTAAAATTGCTAAACCAGTTATTATAATTGTATACAATCCAATAATTAGTGTCGCATATTTATGTTTTAAACCTAAGTCCACCAAACGATGATGGATGTGATTACGGTCTGGCGAAAATGGGCTGCGCTTGTTAATTATCCTAATAAAAAACACACGTAAGGTATCAAATAATGGATACGACACTAATGCTAGCACTATTACTGGAGCGTTTTTAAACATTATTAACTGTGACTCGCGTGCACCAAGACTTAAATATGTTACGACCTCTAAAGCTAATAAAAAGCCAACTATTAATGATCCTGTGTCACCCAAAAATATTTTACGGTGTCGCGAAAAATTAAAGACTAAAAAGCCTATTAAAGCGCCTACTAAAGACAAACAAACTAAACTATAAAAAAAGTGATTGGTCAGGTAAAATACTATGGACATATAACCAGAGATTAAAACGCCTAGCACTCCTGCTAAACCATCTATACCATCAACCAAATTATAGGCATTTATTAAAAGAACAATAACAAACACAGAAAAAATTATGGAATAAGTTATTGGAATATCATCCATCCCAAATAAACCTAAAAAGGAATCGATATGCATGTTTGCACCTAAAACATAAATGGCAGCAACCACTAATTGATATCCTAATTTTCGGACTGCCGAAAGTTTCATTATATCATCAAAAATACCTATCAATAATAACGCTAATATTAACGCATTAAATATTAACAAATCAATTAGCTGGCTGTAATTAGCAAATAATATTGCTGTTACATTTATAGGTAATATCATACCTGTAAATACACCAATACCACCAAGTGTAGGCACAATCCCTTTATGAGAGGTCCTGTCGTTTGGTGATGCAGTTAAATTTTTGGCTTTACTAATGGCTACTACTTTTGGTGTAACAACCATGGTGGCACAAATAGCAAATAGTGTAGTACAGACCGCTACAGGAAACTTGTAGTGGTTTAAAAAGGCGGTTATCTCCTCGTGATTACTAGGTAAGTTATCTAAAATCATATTAATAGCGATTGCCAAATTGGTACTAAAAATGGTTAAGTATAATAGGTACCGAACGTGGCTACGCCCTTACTTGTCACATGGCAAGTTGCTATTATACTGCGATACATTTGTAAAAACAACTTGTTTTTACATCATTAACACGACCTTAAACCTTAACTAAATGCAATGCTAAAACACCAGTTATTATGCCTAGCTAATTAAAACATTGCTGTTTTGATTAGGCAGTCACACAATCCTTTGGAATTTAGTTATTTAAGTTATGAAGGAGATGTCATGATTATTTTCCCTTTTATTATAATATATAATTACGATTTGGTGAGAACCGTAACACTGTATAAAACTGTTTTTTTTATTACTGATTAAGCTGCAATTTTACAACAAATCCAACAGACTTCAAAACAACCCAAACATTATTTTTTGTGGTTTTTACTATTAATCCTTCTTGATTTTCTATACCAAAATCTACCAAAGGTAGCGTTTTGCCAAGCGTTATCGGTTCCACACTATGCGACTGAATATCAAGGTTTTTCAAATTGTTTTTTAGGTAATTAATTTCTTCTTCTCTGACAATTCCTGGTTTTCCTTGGTCGTACAAATAGTTAACGGTTCCTGGTAAATCAAATACCGTATTGCGCTGTTCCTCAGTAGCATTTACAAATATGATACGAGGTAATAATGGGACTTTTATTTTTTTCTTACGATCGCTCCACACACGGATTTCAGTACGAATTGGACAAAAAGCATGAATGTTGTTATTCCACTTGTTTATAAGGGTTTCGACCTTATTTTCGTGGTTTCGTTTTACGTATAGTACGTACCAGTTTTTATTCTGCATTTTTGTTTGTTTGGAACTCTGCCAAAAGTACTGTTTATATTTTAATGTGGTGTTTTGTGAATTTCTGAATAAATTAGTTGTATTAATTATTAGAATGGGATATTAAATCTAATTCAGAAACACCTTTTGGTTTTGATTTACCTTTTCTCTTTTAATTAAAATATATCTTATCTTGCTATGAGTAACTAAACACTATGTTTTCAGCAAAAAAGAAATTAGATCGTGCTTATAATAACGCCAAAGTTGTTGCGTTTGATGACGATTCCAAGTTTATATTATTTAGCGATTGTCATCGTGGTGATAATAGTTTTGCAGACGATTTTGCTAATAATAGAAACATTTATTACCATGCCTTAAAACATTATTATGTCCAAGGTTTTGCCTATGCCGAATTAGGTGATGGTGATGAGTTATGGGAAAATAACTCGTTTGAATCCATCCTTTACGCTCATAAAAATGTGTATGGTTTAATGCAACTGTTTCATAAACAAAAGCGCTTGCATATGATTTGGGGAAATCATGATATGGTGTATCGCGATCCTAACTATGTTAAAAAAAATTTACATTCTTTTTTTGATCCTAAGGTTGGTGCAGATGTAGAATTGTTTGGTGATATCGAATACAACGAAGCCATTATTTTAAAACATAAAGACACACAACAAGAGCTGTTTTTAACTCATGGTCATCAAGCCGATTGGTGGAATTATACTTTTTGGAAATGGAGCCGATTTATGGTACGTGTCCTTTGGAAACCTTTAAATGTTATGGGTATTGCAGACCCAACAAGTCCTGCAAAAAACTATAAAGAATTGATTAAAGTCGAACGTCGTACCAAAAAGTGGATTACTGAGAATAATAATATTATGACTGTTGTTGGTCATACACACAGACCACGTTTTCCGGAACCTGGTGATGTTGCTTTTTTTAATGATGGTAGTTGTGTGCACCCAAGAAGCATAACTGGTATCGAGATTGAAAATGGCGCGATTTCTTTAATTAAATGGCAAATAGCCACTAAAGAAGATGGTACACTACAAATTGTGCGTGTCTTATTAGAAGGTCCTAGACGTTTATTGGATTATAAAGGGTAGGTGATTTTCTGTTTTTTGAAACTAATTCCATATTAAGCATATTGCATTGCTTTTTATATGTAGCAAGCTAATATTAAACTGATTGCTTCACTTTGTATGTGATGACGTGTAATTATTCTTCAGGAGCTAACTGGACTTCCAAACCTTCTAGGTCTGGTGTTATTTGTATTTGACAACCTAAACGCGAATTATCTTTGACATTAAATGCTTCGCTAAGCATCGCTTCTTCATCGTCCTGCATTTCTGGAAGCATCGTATCACTTAATACATAACATTGGCAACTAGCACACATTGCCATACCACCACAAATACCAATAGTGCCTTCTGGAGCTAGCTCGTAACTACGTACGACTTCCATAAGGTTCATTGCCATATCTGTTGGCGCAAGCACTTCATGTGTTACACCATCTCTGTCTGTTATTTTTATGTTTATGTCTTGTTGCATTAGTGATAGTAGTTAGGGTTTAGGTTTGATGGATTTAATTAATCCATGTAGCATTTTTGCAATTTGGTTAGTATTTTCAATAAGAATATTAGCGTTTGTTTTATTTAAATAATGCAATCTAATTGATAAATATAACATCGTGCGGACTTCGCTATTTGATCTTTAAAAGAGAAGTCTTTATTATCTTGAAATACTTTGCAAAGATGTATCGCTACATCCTGCGACTTTTTCCAAACTAGTAAGTCTTCAAATTTTTGTATTGCCATGACTGACTACTGAATCGCTTTTACGACTGCTTTTGGTGCTTCTTTACGTGTCCCATCAAAACCATCTACTCCACTAACTGTGGTATATTTTAATACATAACGTTTTCCTGGATTAATAATCTGGTAAGCCGATTGACACATTAGTGTTGCTTCGTGAAAACCACATAAAATTAATTTAAGTTTTCCAGGATACGTGTTAACGTCTCCAATAGCAAAAATACCAGGAATATTAGTTTGATAATCCAAACTATTATCCACTTTGATGGCATTTTTTTCTATCTCTAATCCCCAATCTGCAATAGGTCCTAATTTTGGTGACAATCCAAAAAGTGGTACAAAATGGTCACACTCTTTTTTAAAGGTTTTGGCATCTTGTTTTATGGTAATAGCCTCTATTTTATTAGTGCCTTCTACTCCAATAACCTCAGCTGGTGTGATTAAATTAATCTTACCTGCATTTTTTAATTCTTGTACTTTTTCTACTGAATCTAAATGACCTCTAAACTCGTTACGTCTATGAATTAAAGTAACCTCTGACGCGATATCGCTTAGATAAATACTCCAGTCTAAAGCAGAATCTCCTCCTCCAGCGATGACTACTTTTTTATCTCTGTAAAACTCAGGTTCTTTAATTATATATTCAACCCCTTTGTCTTCGTAATCAGAAATATTATCAATAATAGGTTTACGTGGCTCAAAACTACCTAATCCACCTGCTATTGCCACAACTGGAGCATGATGTTTTGTACCTTTATTAGTGGTTACTATAAATGTACCATCCTCTTGCTTGTCAATAGTTTCTGCACGCTCGCCAAGTGTAAATCCAGGCTCAAACTGCTTGCATTGCTCCATTAACTTATGGGTTAAATCTCCTGCAAGAATTTCTGGATAGGCTGGAATATCATAAATAGGTTTTTTAGGATATATCTCTGAGCATTGTCCACCTGGTTGTGGTAATGCGTCAATTAAGTGACATTTTAATTTTAATAATCCTGCTTCAAACACTGCAAAAAGACCAGTTGGTCCTGCACCTATTATTAGTATGTCTGTTTTAATCATTATTTTTTCTTTTCAAATTTACCTTTAGCCATTTTTTGTGGCTTTTAGTGTGCCTGACAAAAGTAAAACAAGATTTGGTTTTGTTTTATGACTTTTGTTAGCTTTTTACTTGCGTTAAGATTGGCGTACTACGACTACGCGCAGCACAAACTCACTGTGTGAGTGCCTCGACACTAGCTAGTAACGAGCGCCTGACCCTTGTGGTAACGTCAAAAATTTATGCTACGTTTGTTACTTTTTCGATTTGTGGCGCGTATTTTTTGATAGTCATCTCAACACCTGACTTTAAAGTCATTTGGTTGACACTACACGAGGTACAAGCACCTTGTAATTGCACTATTACTTCGTTATTTTCAATCGATAAAAGCGCTATATCTCCTCCATCACTTTGTAAAAAAGGACGAATTTCTTCTAAAGCTTTTTCTACGTTTAGTCTAAGTTCTTGTGTTGTCATTTATTTTTTATTAACTGCAGAACATCCTGCCATAGTGGTAATTTTGATTGCTTCAGTTGCTGGAAGGTTTTCGTTTCTGTCCACCACTTGTTGCACAACATTTTGCGTTATTGTTTCAAATGCTTTTTCTAGAGGTGTTCCAGTTTGCATTGCTGCTGGACGACCAACGTCTCCTGCTTCGCGTATGCTTTGTACTAATGGTAACTCTCCTAATAATGGCACTTGCAAGTCTTCGGCTAGATGTTTTGCACCTTCTTTACCAAAGATATAATATTTATTATCTGGCAATTCTGCTGGTGTAAAGTAAGCCATGTTTTCAATAATTCCTAAAACTGGTACGTTAATACTGTCTTGTTGGAACATTGCGACTCCTTTTTTGGCGTCTGCTAAAGCGACGTTTTGTGGTGTACTTACCACTACTGCTCCTGTGATTGGTAGTGATTGCATGATACTTAAGTGGATATCTCCTGTACCTGGTGGTAAGTCAATTAGTAAAAAGTCTAATTCTCCCCAAGCTGCATCAAAAATCATTTGGTTTAATGCTTTTGCTGCCATAGGTCCACGCCAAACGACTGCTTGATCTGGTTTTGTAAAAAACCCGATAGATAATATTTTAACTCCGTAGTTTTCTACAGGTTTCATTTTTGATTTACCATCTACTGTTGTAGATAATGGACGTTCCAACTCTACATCAAACATGATTGGCATTGATGGTCCGTAAATATCAGCATCTAACACACCTACTTTAAAGCCCATTTTAGCTAATGTTACTGCTAGGTTTGCAGTAACTGTAGATTTACCTACACCACCTTTACCAGAAGCTACTGCTACTATATTTTGTATTCCAGGAATGTGTTTTCCTTTAATGACGTTTGGTGCTGATTTTTCTGGTGCGTCCACTTTAATATTAACCTTAATCTTTGCTTTTTCATACACTAGTTTGTGAATGGCTTGTAAGATTTCGACCTCAGTTTTTTTACGCGCTTGTAAGGCTGGGTTTTTTATTGTTATGTCTACAATAACCTCGTCTGCAAAAGTTACTACGTTTGTTATTGCTCCGCTTTCGACCATATTTTGACCTTCTCCTGGTACTGTTATAGTTTCTAGCGCTTTAAGAATGTCTTGTTTATTTAATTTCATAATTATTTAGAAAAAAGAGCAAATTATAGCGTGACAACTGTGCCTACAGCTTATAATAATCCACTCTAGATAATAGTTAACTAATTCAGAATGATTCTAAAATGCAAAGATACTACATAAACCTTGAAGAATGAAGCGCTTGGTTTGTTGTTTTTTATCGTTTGATAAGGAAAATTTATAACTAAAAATCTAAGAATATTAGCTTCTTTTTGAAACTATGGGTTTGATTAGTTGTATCTGAAAACCATGTATTCATATCGTTTACAGCTTGAATGGTATCAAATTGAGAATAATTAATTGAACCATTAAATGGGTTAGAATAATACAATTTTTGATCGTTAAGTACTTTGACACGCATCTTGGTTTTATAATCGCCTGAGTATTTAAGTATTGACGACACCATAACATGTTTTGGCTTTAGCTGGTAGTATTCAAAATCACTTATACAAATCCTTCTAGGCACCTTATTATATTCAATGGGTTTCCATTGGTTGTTTTTATCCAAAGCCTCAACTATCAAATACAATTCTCCATTAATAACAGATGGAACTATTACTCTATTATTATCCGATTGATTATAAATAAATACTGGAAGGGTATTGTAATGCTTTTTTAACCTTTGCTTATTTTTAATCTTATTTTTTTCCAAGACTTCTAAAAAAACACTATCACGATATACCTGATCATATTCTTGAGATTCTGGAATATAAAATGAAGGTGGAGGTGGTGGTGAGAGCTCCGAAATATTTATTTCGTGGGTGTGAAAATTAGCATTATTCACGTCTACATACACCATTAAACTATCGTTTTTAAATCCTTGCTTAGCGTTAGTAACGTTATCTTGATTATTATCTTTTTTAAGCGAAAAATCTAAAGTATCTAAAACATTAACACCATAAATTAGATGATTAGCTTCCAACATAACTTTAGAATCCACCTGAATAATAGTATCGTAAGCTGCTGTTATTAAAACTGGTTGATTAAATGGTTTTTTATGATTACAAGATGTAACCAAAAAAATTAGCATGACTACATTAAAAAGGGTGTGGTACTTCATGCAAAATAGGTATCAAAAATTATTCCGAAAGTAATGCAGAAGGATCCCAGAATAGGGTTTCAAAATTTTGGATTTGGTTATCTACAACCTCAACACCTTCACTTTCTAGTAATTGTTGCATGAGGTTAGTCCCATCAAAATGATGTTTTCCAGTTAGCAAACCCTTACGGTTTACTACTCTGTGTGCAGGCACATCTTTATTATGCGACCCATTCATAGCATAACCTACCATTCTGGCTCCACGTGTTGCTCCTAAAAAATTAGCTATAGCACCATAACTTGTCACACGACCATACGGAATTTGTCGTGCTACCTCATACACTTTATCAAAAAAATTAAGTGTTTCGGGTTTCATAGTTTTAAAAGTCTTTTATAATATTTATTAGTGTTACAATTGCAATTATACCTGTAATTGAACCTATAATATAATTCATGTTTTTTTGTGACTTTAGCTTTTTGCTTTTTATCTTTTTTAAGAAAAACACATAAATATATAACATTACAAACGTACCAGATGCTGCTCCTGCAACATAAGACGCTATATTTGGATTGTCCAATGTTATCCATCCTAAACTAGCTAATGTAATACTCATATACGCTTGATACGGAATTGGAAATACATTTAATGCTGACAACACCATACCATAAAAAAACTGACTGCGTTTGCTTTTACGGTCGGCTTCTACTTCTGGTTTTGGATCCTTGGTTGCTAATAAAAAAAAGTAAACCGTTATTAAAACAAATAATACAAAAGCGACTTGCTGCAATATCCTAACTACTTCTGAATGTTTACTTAAATAGCGTGCAAAAATAACCGCTATAAGTGTTTGTATAATTACAATGACACATACACCTAACGAGAATACTAAGCCACGACTGTACCCTTCTTTTATACTAATTTTTGCTGCTGTCATGTTGAGTAATCCTGGAGGGATTACACCAACTAAAGCAATTAGTAAGCTTACAAAAAAGGTAATTGTTAAATTCAATAGTTAGTTAATTTTAAATCTAATATACGTAATTGGTTTGTTTTGTTCTAAATAGATGCTTTCATAGTGTGTTTGGATGCTAGTTACTTCTTCTGGGCTTCCATCTTGTCTATACACATCATTATTAGAATGCAGTACCTCATGACCTTCGCCATGTAGTAACCCTAATGTGTAACCATGCATAAACTCTGAATCTGTTTTAAGATTCATGATTCCGTCTGGTTTTAAAATTGTTTTGTAACGTTTTAAAAACTGCGAGTTAGTCATGCGGTGTTTTGTACGCTTATATTTTATTTGTGGATCTGGAAAAGTAATCCAGATTTCGTCTACTTCGTTTTCTGCAAAAACAGACTCGACCAACTCAATTTGTGTGCGTATAAAGGCAACGTTAGGCATATTTTTTTCGGTAGCAGTTTTGGCTCCTCTCCAAAAACGCGCACCTTTAATGTCTATACCAATAAAGTTTTTGTCTGGAAACTTTTCTGCTAAAGCCACACTATATTCGCCTTTACCACAACCTAGCTCTAACACTAATGGATTGTTGTTTTTAAAAACATTTTTATTCCAGTTTCCTTTATGCTCGTAAACCTGGTCTACTAATTGACTTCTAGTTGGCTGAAACACATTATCAAAGGTTTCATTTTCTCTAAATCTTTTTTGCTTGTTCTTGCTACCCACTTCTTAACTATTTGTTATTTCTGGCGTAAAATTAAGGAAATATACCTAAGTAACTTTATGATTATCTTTGATTTTGACATTTTACTGCGTTAAGGATGGAAGTGGCATCCTTTTTTTGCTGCCATAAATGGCAAAAAAAGATATAACGGACAGCCTGACCCTTGTGGTAACGCCCAAATTTTTATAATGAAAAAACGAATTCTTGTTGCGCCTTTAAATTGGGGAATTGGTCATGCGACGCGATGCATACCGATTATTAACGCCTTGATTGATGCGGGTTTTGAGCCTATTATTGCTAGTGATGGTCAAGCATTAGATTTGCTTAAAAAAGAATTTGAGGATGTGACGTGCCTTACATTACCTGCTTATAATGTTACATACGCTAAATCTAAAACATGGTTTAAATGGTTAATGCTTTGGCAATTACCTAAAATTAAAACAGCAATAAAAAAAGAATATCGCGCGACACAAAAAATTATTGAGGACTACAATATAAAGGGTATTATATCTGACAACAGAATGGGTGTTTTGTCCAAATCTGTACCTTCTGTATTTATAACGCATCAATTAAATGTGTTAAGTGGAAGCACCACTAAATTAAGCACTTATTTTCATGATCACTATTTAAAGGCTTTTGATGAATGTTGGATTCCGGATTTTGAAAACCAACCCAATTTAAGCGGAAACCTTGGTCATAACTTTAAAAACAAAGGTTTAACTATCAAGTACATTGGTCCTTTAAGTCGATTAGAAAAAATTAAGGTCAAGCCTAAATATGATGTCATGGTTTTACTGTCTGGTCCTGAGCCACAACGTACTATTTTAGAAGAAAAATTACTATCTGATTTAATAAACTATAAAGGTAAAGTGATGTTTGTTAGAGGAAAAATTGAAGCAGAACAGACCGTTATGTTTGAGTCTCCTTTTACGATTTACAATTATATGCAAACCGAAGAGCTGCAACAAGCCATTAGTAAAAGTGAGCTTGTAATATCTAGATCTGGCTACACAACGGTTATGGATTTGGCTAAGTTAGGTAAACAAGCGTTTTTTATACCTACTCCTGGACAATTTGAGCAAGAGTATTTAGCAGAGTATTTAAACAACCAAGGTGTAATTGCTAGTTGTAATCAGGAGGATTTTACTTTAAAACAATTGGAACGCGTAACGACTTATTCTGGTTTTAAGGGTTTGACAAATACAATAGATTTTAAGGCGTTGTTCTTGCTTTTTCAAGCGTAAAAGAAAACTCGCTACCAATATTAAACTCGCTTTCTACATAAATTTTTTCGTCATGAGCTTCAATAATATGTTTAACAATTGCTAGTCCAAGACCAGAACCACCTTCTTTACGTGACCCGCTTTTATCCACGCGGTAAAAACGTTCAAACAATCTAGAGATGTGTTTTTTCTCAATCCCTTCTCCATTGTCTGTTACTCTGACAATGACTTTGTTTTTAATTAATTTTTCTATACTAATTTCGGTCGTCCCTTTTTCACGTCCATACTTAATAGAGTTAACTACTAGATTAGTTAACACTTGTTGAATACGCTCTTCATCGCCTTTTACCATTATTGGATCTTTATATTCCATATCAAAGGTTAAGGTGATTTTTTTCTT
>Ga0209291_1000939_pt1 | contig 27207 bp, 24 predicted proteins | sample GOMGulsemesocosm_FD_184633 | JGI IMG/M metagenome (GOLD analysis project Ga0209291, IMG submission 184633) | Methane-oxidizing microbial communities from mesocosms in the Gulf of Mexico - GOM9B Gulf of Mexico (SPAdes) (version 2) | ecosystem: Environmental > Aquatic > Marine > Cold seeps...
CAATCAGCATTGCCGTCAATGGTGCTTAAATATGCAATTATTTGTTCTTGCCCCTTATGAAAGTCTCTCACTAAATTGAGATATAATTTTGTCCGTCCTCCCATCCTCTTTAATGCTTGTTCGGGGGTTAACATTTTAATCTTTTCTAGCTGAGCAATGACTTTATTTTCATTTTCTTTCGGCTGGTAATGACATAAGGTCTGACTCTTATCTGTCGAATTTTGTCGACCGTTCAAGGGTAAAGTCAGATGTTTTGTTATGCATTGGTATAATTGTTCAGGAGATATTGGCTTACATAAGTGATCACACATGCCAGCTTGTTTGCTTTTTATAACATCTTCAGTCATTGCCTGCGCCGTCATCGCAATAATGGGTAAACGGGTTAAATTGAGTTCATTTTTAATGACTTTTGTTGCGGTTAAGCCATCCATTTCAGGCATCTGAATATCCATAAGCACTAAATCATAGCTATTCAATTGCACTTTTTCTAAGGCAATGACACCGTTTTCAGCAATATCAACTTGAGCACATGTGTCTTTTAAGAAACCCAGCGCAACTTGGCGATTAATAGCATTGTCATCAACAAGGAGAATTTTGACACGAGAGAAATCAGGAATAACTTCCTCTTGCCACTTATGAGGTAGCATTTTATCAGGCTTATCAAGTAACACATTACGAATTGCGGTTGATAAGGTAGATTTATTTACGGGTTTTTCTAAATATTGATGAATATTAACTTTTAGTTTTTCGGCATTAGTTCTGGCTAAGTCACGATCAAATGCGGAAACCATTAATATTTGTGGTACCGTTTTTAACGGTAATTCCATTATTTTCTTAGACGTTTCTATACCATCAATTCCTGGCATACGCCAATCCATAAAAACAATATCAAAAGCTTGTTCGGCGTGCTGAGCCGTTTGAATTTTATCTATCGCTTCAAAGCCATTATCGCATTGATCAACGGTTAAGCCCCACTGCGAAAGTAACTCAACTAAAACCACTCGGGCAATTTCAGCATCATCAACGACTAATACTTTTAATGTGTCAAAATTATCTGCGCTGATAATCGGTTTATTAATATGTTGTTTTGATTTCCCTAAAAGTACAGTGAAAGAAAAAGTAGATCCCGCGCCTTGTTTACTTTTTATCTTGATTTCGCCGCCCATTAACTGGGTTAACTGTTTTGAAATGGCGAGACCTAAGCCAGTGCCACCATACTTTCGAGTAATACTATCGTCAGCTTGCGAAAATGATTGAAAAAGTTTTTCTTGTTGTCGTTCATTCATACCAATGCCGGTATCTGTAATCGTAAACTGTAATAATATTTCGTTTTTAGTTTCTTCGGTGGTTGCTACTTCGATGCAGACCGTGCCTTTATCTGTGAACTTAATTGCATTGTTAACTAAGTTTATTAATATTTGCTGTAGGCGTAAGGGGTCTCCTACTAAGTTATGAGGAATAGAGTTACTGATGTTAGTGATCAGTTCAAGACCTTTGGAATGCGCGTTTATGGCACTAATATTAATGGTTTTTACCATAATATCTTCAAGCTCAAATGGCATTTTCTCAATAGAAAGTTTGCCGGCTTCTATTTTAGAAAAATCGAGAATGTCATTTATCAAACCTAATAGTGCTTCACCGGCACTGAGAATTTTTGCTACGTTGTCTGCTTGTTCACAATTTAGGTGGGTCTTTAAGGTTAATCTACTTAAGCCGATAACAGCATTCATTGGCGTGCGAATTTCGTGACTCATTTTGGCGAGAAAATCTGACTTAGCTGCGGTCGCTTTCTCTGCTTTTTCTTTTGCCGCTTTTAATAAATTTTCTGCTTCAACCCGTTCTGTAACATCACGACATACACCCAGTAAACCGATAAGCATGCCACTTTCGTCATAAAAAGGTGACTTTAAGGTATCGAGTAATACTTTTTTACCATCAGGGTAGGTGACCCACTCTTCGATGCGAACGATTTCTTCTGTCGCAATAATTTTTTTATCAGCATCGCGAAACCACTCTATTATGCTTGGGTCATCGAATAACTCTTCATCTTTAGCGCCAATAATTTGCTCTATCGGTTTACCGATAAGTTTAGCAAAGGCTTTATTACAAGATATATAAGTGAAAGAAGTGTCTTTAGCGAAAATAATATCAGGAGTTGCGTTTAAAACACCTTTTAAAAGGGATACGAGCTTTTTATTACTGTCCATGTAATTTCTCCGTATATGGTATTGTCCATGTTTCCTAGTTAAATCAATTTAGGATATTTAAACTAAATTATACTGCCGGTAAAAACCGATTTAGCATTGCAAATAGAGCATCTGGATTTATCGGTTTAATTATGTGCTCATTCATACCCACAGCTTTACTTGTTTCGATATCTCTTGCCATAGCGTGTGCGGTCATAGCAATGATAGGTAACTTTGATAATTGTAGGTCAGTTCTGATTTTTTTACAGGCAGTTAAACCATCCATTTCAGGCATTTGTATGTCCATAAGTACCAAGTCGTAATTGTTATGCTGAATTTTCTCTATGGCCTGTAAGCCATTATGAGCAATATCTAACTGAACACCCGTATCGGCAAGGAAAGTTTTGGCTACTAATAAGTTCATCTCATTATCTTCAACTAATAAGATATGCGAGGTGGAAAAATTAGGGATTTTTACTGGGGCTTTAGTTTGTTCTTCTTTAATGTTTCTTTGAGGCGCGTGCGTCAAAAGTGTATTTTGCAATGCTGCGATTAAAGTTGATTTACTTACCGGCTTTTCAATGAATTGAGCAATTTTTACTTGCTCGGTTAGCGCCGCATGTCTTGCTGCATCTTTGTCGTAAGCGGAGACCATTAAAACTTGTGGCAGGGGGTTTAACAAGGTTCCTGTAGGTAATCGACTTATGTGTTTACTGGCTTCAATTCCGTCCATTTCTGGCATACGCCAATCCATAAAAACCAAATCGTATGGTTGATTTTTTGCTTGTGCTTCGCTCACTAAGTCTATGGCGTGTCTGCCATTCCCTGTATGTTTTGCTTGAATTCCACATTCAGCTAAAGAAGCCGTTAGTACGGTTCTAGCTAGAGGAATATCGTCGACCACTAAGACTTTTAGCTGTGAGAAGTCAGTGGTTAAACACCTTGATGTTAGTGTCGAACTCTCGACTTTTCCGACTTTAGTGGTGAAATAAAAGGTACTACCTTGTTGAAGTTTACTTTTCAGCCATATTTTTCCACCCATCAGTTCGGTGAGCTGTTTGGCTATGGCTAAACCTAAACCCGTGCCACCATGTTTTCTGGTGATGGAATCGTCAGCTTGATTAAATGATTGAAAAAGTTTTTCTTGATGTTGCTCATTCATGCCTATGCCGGTATCGCTCACTGAACATTGCAAAAGAGCAGAGTTTCTATTTTGGTTATTAATCGTTACATTAAGATAAATAGAGCCTTTTTCGGTAAATTTCACCGCATTATTGAGTAAGTTCACTAAAACTTGTTGTAATCTAAATGGGTCACCTAACAGCACTGTAGGAACGTTATCTTCAACTTGAGTGATTAATTCCAATCCCTTAGCATGTGCCCCCATTGCTGTTAAATTAATTGACCGATTGACTAATTCATGAAAATTGAAAGGAGTGTATTCAACCGATAATTTTCCAGCTTCTATTTTTGAAAAATCCAAAATGTCGTTGAGTAAATTAAGTAATGATTCACCAGAGCTGAGAATTTTATCTAAATAATCCCTTTGCTCATGATTGAGTTGCGTTTTTAAGGTTAAATGGCTTAAGCCAATAACGGCATTCATTGGTGTACGTATTTCATGGCTCATGCGAGCGAGAAAGTCTGACTTGGCTTCTGTGGCTTTTTCTGCTTTATTTTTTGCGACGCGTAATTCGTTTTCTGCGGCAACACGCTCGGTAATATCTCGACAAACACCGAGTAAACCAATGAGGTTACCTTGTTTATCATAAAAGGGAGACTTAAGCGTATCTAATAATACTTTTCGTCCGTCAGGATAAGTTGCCCATTCTTCCATGCGTATTATTTGTTGCGTGGTGAGTAGCTTTGAGTCTGCTACTCGAACACGTTTTGCTTGCTCTGAGTCGTTAAAAAGTTCGGTGTCAGTAAAACCTAATATTTCATCCGGTGCTCGCTTAATCAATTCACCAAAGGCATTATTGCAGGCTATATATTTGAACGAGGTGTCTTTAGCAAAAATGAGATCAGGTGAAGCATTCAAAATACCTTTTAAGAGGGAAACTAATTCTTCATTTTTGCTGAGCATACTCATACTAACTACCTGTTATATTTGTAAAATTACAATCTTATATGTGGAAATTGCCATCGTCGGCGAGAGAAATTTCTTCTGCATGTGTGACAGCATTAATATTTAATGGGCCATAGATATGTGGGTATAAACCGCCTGTTGCTGGCTCCCACTTTACTTGGGGCGAAATGAGTTTTTTATCAACGACTAATATAAGGGGCTGTTCTTTGCCTTGATAATATTTATTGGCGATGCGATTTAATTGGCTTCTAGGGGAAGCATGTATGAAACCTTCACTTTGCAGAGATTCGCGAACTAAACTACCATTATCAAGGGCTTGTTGGTACTCTGCTTGTGATGATAATAGATAAATGTTCGGGTCACTCAAGCCGGCATACATACGGACAAAAATGTTACTGAGCGCTTGCTGCTCTTCATCTTGATAAATATAATCAACGCGAAAAAAACCTTTTAGGGTATGATTTTCAAGTGTTTGGCTAACAATGCTAATTTCTGCACGTGCGGTCCAGTCGGTATTGGTTAACCAAACAGGAATACTATCAAAAAATACTCTACTTCCTTGTTTTTCGAAAGAATATACCTTTCCTCGCTCTAATTTTGGGTAGTTATCGGAACGTAAAATTGAATTGATTTCTATTTTAAAACCCATGGTGTTTTCCTTTAAAACTCTTTATTTGTACTAGATGAAAGATCAACTTGTCTGAAACAAGGACCATAGGTGCTGTTGTCGTTTGCGTTGCGCGGTATTGCCATTAATGGACGAGCAAACTTTTGCAAGGTAAACATAAGTTCGTGCGCACGAATAATATCGCCTTGCCCACCGCCATTCCAAGCGCCATGTAATTTTTCTATCATTTCACTGTAAGTAGTGTCGAAGCGTTTAATTAATTGCCATGCCTCATCAGGTACATCGGCTTGTTGGTAGCCGCCAACAGGAACATCTGCCATTGGCCAAACATCAGGAAAGGGTAATACTTCATTGTCAAAGATAAAATCCCCACCTTGTGGACATTGTATTATTTTTCGTCTTTTTTTAATTTCCCAAAAACGATAAAAATGAGCAAGGTCGTCCATTCCTGTATCGGCCGGGCTATTGCCATGCGAGCCTTCACCTTGACGTTTTATCAGTGTAATGGCATATCTTACTTTTTCAACAGAGTCGACCACGTACATTGCCAACGGGCCGGATATTTGATTATCAACACTCAGTTCGGGTTGTAAACGTTCAAATAGGGTTAAGATATGATCGTACAATTCACCGACAGTACTGTGATCAGTATGGTCACACGAGAACGTTTCACCACTGATCGGCACAATTTGTTCAGGCATTTCTATTTCCATAAAGTCGATAATGGATTGTTCATTTAAACCTGATAATTTTACGGTTAAATCGGGGTGAACACCTGCAGGTAACTTACCCGGGTAAACAGGGACTGCCGTTTTTATTTGTGGGGCTTCCCCTAATGATGCCAACATATTGCATGCAAATGACATATGAAGCATTTCTTCATGGATAATTTCGCGTAACGAAGCGGCCATAGGATGACGTTCATCTTTTATTGACCATAATGCCGCTAAATAAGGTGGCATAGTCGCGAATTCGAGCGTTACCGCACTTTGTAATAAGTGCTTTAATAATGCCAAGTTAAGGGAATGATTTTCTTCCGTGATCTTTTCTTTGAATAACTCATCAGCAAAATTAAAAAGTGATGTTAAGTTATGTGTTTTCGAAAGAATGTCATTTTCAATTTGTTTGAGTTGTGCTTTCAATTTTTTAAGCATGAGCAGTCTCATCTTGTTGATTTAAATGTTCAGCTAAACGATGAGCTAATGCCGTTAAGGTTAACGTTGGGTTTACGGCACTATTAGACGAAAATACGCCATTAGAGCAAATATAAAGATTAGCGATGTTGTGCACTTTTAGGTCTGCATCGGTAACACCGGTTGCTGCGGTTGCAGACATGCGGCAAGTGCCGGTGGTGTGATCCCCTCGTGGTGTTTGTTTAAACGTTTTCACCACTTCTAAGCCCATTTCTTCAATAATTGTTTTCATAAACGCTATGTGCGTATCTGCTCGTTTATCATCATCATCGGTTTTATGATAATCAATTTTTGTCAGTGGTAAACCAAAGCGATCTTTACCTTCTCCAATTGATAGTCGACTTTCGTATTGCCCCACTTCTTCCATAAAGGCTTGTAATTTAAACTCACAGGCACCGCGTATTTTTTTATTGATGTCAATCTTAGACATACCGTCAATCATAAGTTGAGCAATATCAATTTTAGGACGGGTACGGTCTTTAAATAAAAATAACTTACCATTTTTTTGCTGCTCAGGTGAATCATAAGTACGAGACATTAATGTCGGAAAATCATACTCCTGCCACAAACCGTGAGGGTTACTTGGTGCTTTACCTGTGACTTCTAGCATTGAATGAGTGACGATGTAACGACCGACCAAGTCATGGTCATTACCCATACCATTTGGCCAATACTTGCTTGTTGACGCCATTAATAATTTAGGTATTTCATAAGCACCCGCACATAAAATAATTTTTTTAGCGGTAACTGTGAACGCTTCGCCGGTTTGATTATTTATATAATCAACACCACTTATTTCTGTTTTACTTGATGCGGTTATATTGGTTACTACAGATTGGGTCAGTACTTTGAAATTAATAAAGTCTCGATTGTCGACCAGCTCTTGCAATACATACTGAGCAGAGAAACGTGCACCATAAGGGCAATATTTACAGGTACCGGTTGTCATGCACTTTCTGTAACGAGCAACGGGCATTTTTCCTGGTTGAATATCCAAGGCATGAAATGCTTTTATCATTTCACCGTCGGCAGCTGTCCATTCAAAAGGAGGGATAGGGTATGGTGTTGAACGGGGTTGCCAGTTTTCAGTCTCATCACCACACACCGACATATACTGCTCTGCCTGCGCATAATAAGGCTCGAGTTCCTGGTAATCTATCGGCCAATCGGCACCTCGGCCAGTATTGGTGAACAATTGAAAATCTTCTGGTTTAAAGCGTAACGCCCAACCACCCCAATGCATGGTAGAGCCACCGAATGCTCTTACACGGGCACCAGATGTAGTCCAGGTGGGTTTCTTATCTTTACCTATGGTTGATTGGTTATCTGATTTTTTGTCGTAGGTGTATTGATAAGGTAAAGGTCCATCTGCGCAGGTGGCATAGTTCCACCATTGTCGACGTTCTTTAGCTGGAATTAAATCGCCGGCCTCAAGCATGAGTAATTTTGTTAGTGGATTTTTTTCCAATATCTTTTTTGCCAACACGGTTGCCGCCGCGCCAGAGCCAACAATAATATAATCTTGTTCTTCCATGTGAGACTCCATTATCACTAGCTTTTTGGTTCGAATGTTCGTACTAAATCTTCGTTACGGTAACGGCTACCTTTGACAAAACCTTTATAATTTAAACCTTTAACTTTAATAACTTCACCACTGGTATTACTTTGGCCGCCAAAGTGCTTAAAGCCACCAGACAATACTTGCATGCGAATAAATTCGTCAACAACATAATATTTTGTGTGAGCGAGTAGGGTGGTTAATAGGAGGTGTGGTTTCGCAACATTTTTTTCTGCTTGGCTTTGAGGGATCTTATAATTAAAGAATAATTGTTGATAAGCGTCTTGTTCGCCATAAAGCAGAGTAAGCTCTTCAATCACTAAAATCGCATTATTATATTCTGCACTATAACTTGGCTGTTGTTCAGTTTTTACTTTGACCATCTCTAGCCAGGCACTTTTCAAGTTTTTAGACTCGTTATAAACGTCTTTCCAATGGTCGCCAATTTGTGCAAATATTTGCCAAAGCTTTTCAATTTGGCTTTCGGGTAAAGTACAAGGTTCACTGAAGATAAGAGTAGGGGCAACAATTGTGTGGCAAAGTTTTCCACCCATTGTATTATTTTCCTGCTCCATACTGACTCCTTGTTTTTATTAAATAATTCCATTGTTAACCAGATTAAATCATTTCCTATGAGTTTGTCTATTTATGTTAATAAAAAGTTATTCTAGTTGAAGTATTATATGACACTAATTTCGTTGCTTATGAAGGCTCGAAATATGCTACATTAGCAACGAAATTTTTTAGGAAGAATGATAATGACAGAACAAACAAATTTTCTACATATGCAATTAGCCACTTTGCATGAAGGCATGAGTGAACAAAAATATGTTGTGGTTGATATTCGCGATGCGACTTCCTTTCAAGCAAATCATATTCCGGGCGCTATTCATTTGAGCAATGAGAATTTTTCAGACTTTGTTCGTGAGGCCGATTTAGATGCTCCTGTTGTAGTTTGTTGTTACCACGGTATTTCAAGCCAACAAGCCGCGCAGTTTTTGATCAGCCAAGACTTTACTGAAGTGTATTCACTTGATGGTGGTTTTACCGATTGGCAATTACGTTTTCCGACAGCTGTCGAAAATAGCTAGGTAATTATAAATAATGTCTGAACTTGGTGAAAATAATGAGTTAAGTCCGTTGGTGAAAGTGACTCAACACAATATTGCTTTGTTGTTCGCTAATTACTTGGTGAGTATTAATATTGCCGCGAAAGTGCAAAAACATGAAAGTGATTATATTATTCATTGCCAATCGACTGAACTTGACCGTGCGAGACACATTTTCTCAGAGTTTATTGCCGACCCTTATCAAGAAAAATATCAACAAGCAGCATGGGATAACGCCGAAGTAACACAGGTGAATGACCATGCTCCCTCTTTGTTAGGAAGTTTTCAGCAACAATTTTTTGCACATGCAGGTTGGGTAACCTTAACGATTTTTACTCTTTGTTGGTTGGTGTTTATTACGAGTACTCTTGGCTTTGCTCAACCGATCTTTCAGTTATTACACTTTTATCAACAATTAAGTATCAATGCTTTCTTGGACTCACCTTTGCGATTATTAGGCCCGGCGTTATTTCATTTTTCATGGCTACATATTGTCTTTAATACAATGTGGTGGTGGCAGTTGGGCGGTAGTGTTGAAAAAACTTTAGGTAAGGGCGCGTTAATTAATTTATTTTTGATCACCGCAATACTTTCTAACCTCGGGCAATTCATAGTCTCTGGGCCTAACTTTGGTGGTTTATCTGGTGTTGTGTATGGCTTGGTTGGTTATGTGTGGTGGTACGGTTGGTTAGCACCAGAAAAAGGCTTGTTTATCTCGAAACCGATTATTGGCTTCTTACTTTTTTGGTTATTACTCGGTTACGCTGATGTATTACCGGTTAATATGGCAAATACGGCACATTTGCTTGGCTTAGTCAGTGGTTGTTTGCTGGCGGCTATTAATATATTTTTATTAAAACGCCGTTAATTAAGTCTTAGGTCGAAAGTTTAAGCATTAGGCCGAAAGTGAGTTCGGCCATGTTTTTTAGTTATCGAGCCATTGAGTGAAAAGTAATTTTTTAATCAAAGGTTGCCCTGTTTCTTTAGTTAAGAGGCTTTTTACTTTTTCTTCGCACATGCGCTGAATTTCATGGCGACCGTTAATTGATTTCACTTTTGCTTCAGGTTGCTGGCCAATAATGGTAATAATTGCATCACGTAACAATGGCGAGTGATGTTCTACCACTTCATAGTTTGATGAGTCTTCAATCATTAACTCTACAGTTAAACGTACATAACCTAGTTTCTTCTTTACCGCGACATAGTTAGTAATAATCGCCGGTTCAAAACCAAAATAAGCATAATCAGCTGCCTTCGTAGAAGAAATTGGCAGAGAAAATGATAATAATAGTGTTAATAATAATAACGTTTTTTTCATGTTTACCACTCTAAATCACGGAAGAATCAATATTGCTATCGGCTATAATACCTCGAATCTTTAATTTTTATTAGCTAATTATTTTTCACTTTATTTTGTTGGGGCAATTCATGTCCCGCAGGCATTAAATTACCTGCGACATAAATAAGACAATACTGATATGATAGGTGAGTTATTCGTTAATAAAAATAGTCATTATTTATTTGTTATGAAGCAGTTACATTCATTATTCCCCATTACCATGCACACCACCTGGCAGCCTTCTGCAGGCACGGTTTTATCTGAGCATTTATTAAGTTGGCTGCTCGATCCAAGCTCATTAACGGCCCGTTTATCAAAGTGTTGCCAGCAATTTCGTGTTGAAGTCATTGGGCAAGAAATTCAGCCTTGCTCTGCTCAAGAGGCCACCACAGATATTACTATAGGTGAGGATGTTTTGGTGCGTGAAGTTTTATTATTTTGTGATGATATTCCACAAGTATTTGCTCGTAGTTTATTGCCCCTAAAAAGTCTAACGGGTGAAGAACAACAATTAGCCCATTTAGGTAATCAGTCGTTAGGGCAAGTACTGTTTAGCAAAAAAGAATTACGCAGAAAGTGTATTGAAATCTCGAGTTTTCCCGAAAGCAGCCCGGTTGCCGCATTAGCTAAACAATTAGGTTTAACCGTGCAAGGTCAACTCTGGGGGCGACGTTCAACCTTTATGTTACATAATAAAGCGTTGATGGTTGCTGAGATATTCCTACCGAATGCTTTTGCTTATCAGCAAAGTCATAGTAAAAAAACGCAGGAAAAATTTCATGAAAGTCGTTGATACAGAAAGTTCGTTAACAAAGAAATGGCAAGGTATTGTTCAAATAACCCGTGCCGATAAACCTATTGGCACCTATTTACTATTATGGCCAACGTATTGGGCCTTATGGATTGCCAGCGATGGATTTCCTCCCTTACATTGGTTAATCGTTTTTTCTTTAGGTGTTTTTGTCATGCGCAGTGCAGGTTGTGTCATCAACGACTGGGCTGACCGTAAAGTAGACGGACAAGTAAAACGAACTCAAGATCGTCCATTAGTTTCAGGAATATTAACCCCCAGTGATGCCTTGTCGTTATTTGGCTTACTCATTGGTATAGCACTAGGCTTAGTATTAACCTTGAGCTGGTATACCGTTCAATTATCCGTTATTGCGGTATTATTGGCAGCAAGTTATCCCTTTATGAAGCGTTATACCCAATTACCACAAGTGGTGCTCGGTGCCGCTTTTAGCTGGGGCATGATCATGGCTTTTTCTGAAGGAATGGGTGAAATACCTGTGGTAGCTTGGTTACTTTTTAGCGCTAATTTATTATGGACAGTCGCTTACGATACTATGTACGCTATGGTTGACCGTGATGACGATTTACGAATTGGTGTTAAATCAACGGCCATTTTATTTGGTAAGCACGACAAGCGAATTATCTTATTTTTGCAACTTTTAACATTAGCTTTATTAGTCAGCGTAGGTGAAATGCTCGCGTTTGGTTGGCCTTATCAATTAAGCTTAGTGATTGCCGCTGGCTTCTTTTGTTATCAGCAAATATTAATTGTTAATCGAGAGCGTGATAAATGTTTTCAAGCTTTTTTGAATAATCATTTTGTCGGTTTGGTGATATTTATTGGCATAGCGATTGAGCATTTGTAGGAAAGTTTATTCAGGATCTTTGTTTTTGATGACAAGATCCTGAAACACAAAATTATTGTAGCTGCTCAAGTTAAATCTCTACAGTCTTGTAGATAATGTCAAGATGATATAAGCGTAAACTAACGAATAATACTCTGTAATACTTCAATATCAACCAGTTGCGTCATTGACGACTTCAACAGACCCAGCGTACTGCTATCAACAAGCTTATTACCTTCATCGGTATTTATATAGCCGTTATCAATCATGGTATTAATTAACGTTGCCTGCGCTTTTTTATCGACAAACTCTGGAGCATTAATATTATTGAGTACCGATAAACGCTTGGCAATTGAAACCACTTTATCTTCGAGCTCACTTTTTGCGATGGGTGAAAACCGATTCATTAACGAACATATAATCGTAAAACGTTGCACCGTTTCATTAATGCATTCGCCCATTATTCGAATATTACTACTGAGGTCTACATCGTCAACAACACTGAAGAAACCTGCTTTAGTTTGTTTGATAATTTCTTGCTCAGCTAAAAAATTGACTATTTGTTCTACTTGCTTGGTAACTTCATTTTGGTCCTGCCATAAAAACAAATCACCTTTAAGCAGCACTACAAGGCGTTGTACTTGCTCTACTATCATCTCTAAATTCACCTTGCTATGTCGGTTTAATATACGACAGATAAGCGCAGGAATAATATAAGTGTGCAAAATATTATTACGGTAATAACGCATTTCTAATGTGGCTTTTTCGGATAATGAAATAATATCGCCATAACTGTCTTTGTTAACCGTAACTTTATTGAGTGAGATAACATCATCCAGTAATTGTTGGCCATTCTCGACAGGTATAGACAGTTGTTTGCTGTAAGGTACGCTACGCTGAAGGTTTAAAAAGAAATCTAATTGTCTAATTAATTCTACTTTAGAAAGCGCCTTATTCTTACAAGCATGAAGAATAAGTGCCACTAAGGCGGTACCATTAATTGCCGCACATTGATTGATATTCACCATTACTTGGTCAGCCAATATATTCACGCTAGGTGTTAACCAGCTAGGCTTTTGTGGAGCTATGGGATCAATATCTTGTTTCCAGTCAGGCACTTGTTTATTTAGAAACTGGTTGATATTAATAGGCTCGCCAAAATTTACGTAACCTTTACCGTAGTTGCGTAAATTTTTAATGGCTTTAAGCACGCCAAATATTGATTCATTCTTCTTTTGGCTACCGCTTAATTCTTTATGATAAGTGCCCACTTCCATAACATGTTCATAGCCTAAATATACGGGTACGAGAGTTAACGGGCGATCGATACCACGTAATAGACTTTGAATAGTCATCGCAAGCATTCCTGTCTTCGGAGCTAATAAACGTCCTGTTCTACTGCGTCCACCTTCAGAATAGTATTTAACAGAATAACCTCGCTCAAATAACAAACCTAAGTATTCACGGAAAATGGTGGAATATAAACGATTGCCTTTAAAGCTACGGCGAATGAAAAACGCACCCGCTTTGCGAAAAATAGGTCCAGCAGGCCAAAAACTTAAATTAATACCTGCCGCGATACGTGGGGTAACTAAGCCTTCTTGAAAGATTACATAGGTAAGCAGTAAATAGTCCATGTGACTACGATGACAAGGCACATAAATAATTTCATGACCCTCTTGTGCTAAATCGCGAAGTACTTTGGCATTATTAATATTGATACCACTATATAAACGATTCCATAACCAATTTAGTATTCGGGCACCTAAACGCACCATAGAATCGCGATAATCGCCGGCGATTTCGTCCATAATAGCGAGTGCTTGTTTTTTAACTTCTGCTTCACTGATTGCTTTGCTTTTTGCTTCTTCCTTAATCAAACGTTTAATGGAAGGGTTGGCTAATAATGTGGCGAACATTTGCTGGCGGTGCATTAATCTTGGCCCCGTCGCTGCAATGGTTTGACGATAAAAATGAAAGCGAGCAATACGCATCAGTTTTTGTGCACTGGCTTGGGTGGTACCATGTTTGTCTGCCATTAATCGAAAAGAGATAGCCTCGCTAAAACGAACAAGTGTATTTCGTCCTAAGAACAAAACGATAAAGAATTTTCTTAACCAAGAAGGTGATTCTTGATCCGCCAAAACAGTACCTATGCTGGCATTATTATGTTCTTTAGTGGGGGTTCTGCCCCAAATAACATGAGCTGGAATTAATTGTGCATCAAGTGTTTCGTCATTACTGTGTTGCTTTAATAGTTCAAATCCCTGGCTAATTGCGTCGGTATTACTCGCTTGTCGCCAACGAAAGAGTGGTGTTGGTTTTTCTAGACATAATAAGCGAGAAAAACTAATGCCATTGATAACTACAGGGCTGAGAGGGTCTGGAAGCTTTAAACTTTTACAGGCTTTACGTAACGACAAAATGTCACTGGCGGATTGATGACGGATCACATAAAACTGGGGTTGCTCATGTTTTACTTCGGCTGATGCTAAATAGTTATCAGGCACAATCTTGCAGTGAACCAGTAACTTTATCGGGAAACGTAAGAAGAAATAAAAAAATGAACGTAAGAATGACATTGCGTTTTTCTCTGAATTATTAAGCTTTTAGATGTATTTATAATGGACTTGCTATAAATTTATTGTAGCATGTTGGATGAGCTTTGTCGTAATTGCCAGAGATCGCCAATCCTTTTGTTATTTATAGAGTGAATTATGAGTCCAGTACAGAAAAGAATTGCCATATTTGTTGATGTACAGAATATTTATTACACCACTCGAGATACTTATCAACGGCAATTTAATTATCGAAAATTTTGGCAACAAATCAGTGAACAAGGTGACATCGTTGTTGCTAATGCCTACGCAACTCAACGGAGTGATGATGCTCAGCATAAATTTCAAAAAGCCTTAAAACATATTGGTTTTGATGTAAAACTGAAACCTTTTATACAACGCCGAGATGGTTCAGCAAAAGGCGATTGGGATGTCGGTATTACTATCGATGTAATGGAAAGTGCTGCCGATGTTGATACAGTGATCCTCTTGTCTGGAGATGGTGATTTTGATTTGCTATTAAAAAGAATTAAAGAACGTTATGGTGTTAACACCCATGTTTACGGAGTTTCTGCTCTAACCGCCAACTCATTAATTAACGCAAGCGATGAATTTTTCCCCATTGACGATTGGTTGTTAATTTAGATAGTTAGCCCCAAAAAATTATTTATAATCATTTAACCCTATTTTCTTTTATTAGACGTTTTATTGATACAAGCATTGAGTTTTGCTTGTATCCGTTTCTCTTCGTTAAATAAAGGAAATAATATGACAAAATTAATATCGACAGTCAGTTTAGGCATTCTTATTACTTTCGGTTTATTTGCCTTTATGGCTTATTTAATCAGTAGTGACAGCGTCAATATACCCAAAGCATTGCCACCCATAGTTGTTGAAATAGCTAAGATACCAGAAGACTCTAAAGTAAAAGTTATTGAGAAGGTGAAACTTGATCCGCCACCGGCGCCTAAACCCATGCTAAGAACTGTTGTCGCTCCAGATGCTCCAGACAATGCAATAGGTACAGCTTATCAGGTGCCGACAGTGGTATTTAATAAAGGAAGTACTGGCTTGGGGGAAAACCAAAGCATGAACGATAACGATGCACGCCCAATTTTTCGTGTTACTCCTAAGTACCCTATGGATGCAATGAGAAAAGGGATACAAGGCTGGGTGCAATTAGCTTTTGATATCAATGAAATTGGCAAAGTTGTGAATATTACTATCATTGACTCTAAGCCAAAACGTATCTTTGATAAAGCCGCTCGAAGAGCATTGGGAAAATGGAAGTATCAGGCTAAATCTGTTGATGGGAAGTCAGTTTTGCAAAAAAACCGTACCGTACAACTAGACTTCACCATAGATGAGCAAAGTTAGGGTATGCTTCAAGATATCTTCAATGATGGAAAGCCGGTTGTTCAGAAGAAGCATAAAGTACAACTAAATTTTAAAATGGAAGCACAACGTTAGGATATGCCTTTGAAGTTACCTTCAATGATGAAAGGCTGGTTTAACCCGAGTATCAGCCCTGAAATATTATTGACTCGTTATATTGCAACCAGCAAAGAAAAGTACATTATTTTGCTGGTTGAGCAATTTAATCAGTCTATCTATCATTATTTATTAAGCCAGTCTGATAAAGAAATGGCAGAAGATGTTATGCAACAAATGTGGTTGAAAGTGATGACCATCAAAGCTGTTAATCAAACACATAACAATGTTAAAAGCTGGTTGTTTACTATTGCTAGAAATACCTTGATAGATGAATTACGAAGACAGCAGCGTTGGCAAAGCCAACCTATAGACGAAGCGATTTTATCAACTGATAGATTGTTTGCAGAGCGTATGATTAGCCATACACTCGAACAAGAGTCAGATAAGAACGCTAAACTAACTGCGTTTAACCATGCGATTACTTTATTGCCTTTTTTACAGCGCGAAGCTTTTATTTTTCAACAAGAAGGTTTTTCAGTATTGCAAATCTCTGAACTAACCCAAGACAGCTTTGAAACGATAAAAAGCCGTTTACGTTATGCCCGTACACACCTTAAAAATTTCTTGGAAGAAAACCATGAGTGATAAAAACTTTGATAAAGACATTTCTTTACTTTATCAGCAAAGAAAGCAAGAAATAAAAGCGCCAGAAGTTAACTTGTCTAAAGTAAAACCAGTAAAAACGAAACGCTACAATGCATTGCAAATCATAGGTATATTTTTCTTTGGTGGCGCAGCATCCTTTGGTATTTTGGCCTTTATGAATCATTTGATCGAACAAAAAGTGATAGAAGCAGAGAGTGCGCCGAAAATGCAAATTAGGCTTGTTGAACTTACTGAACCATCTGAAAATATTGTGATCATTAAACCAGCGCTTGGTGGGGTGAAAAAACCATCAATAATTCCACTTCACCGTGAACAGCATGAACTACTCGATAAACAAACGATAGCAACGAACCTTGCCGTAGGTTTCCCCTTTGATGATGTAAATAATATGCCTTCAGAGTCGTCTGTTCAGCCTACATTATCTTTAGTGCCGTTATATCAAGAGTTAGCAACAAGTAGCACTAATCATGAATTACAGGCTATTGTTCGTGTTAAACCTAAGTACCCCATGTGGGCAGAAAGAGATAATATAGAAGGCTGGGTGCAATTAGCTTTTGATGTCAATGAAACGGGCAAAGTGGAAAATGTATCTGTCATTGACTCAGAGCCGAAACGTATCTTTAATAAAGCGGCTCGAAAAGCGTTATTAAAGTGGAAATATCAGGTGATATTAGTGGATGGAAAACCACTTGTTCATAAGAATCGTTCCATACAGCTGAATTTCAAGATGGAATTTGAAAAGGAAGACTGATACTGATAGGAGATTAGTTCACTCAGCAAGAAAGTCATTGTCAAAATGGCAATGTGAGCTTGATGAATAAAAGATCGAATGCGATGAAATTGCTGCTAATTTTATGTTGGTTGAAAAAAATAAAACTTTTTTTATTTAATTTGAACTTTATCGGCAACAGCCACTCTTACTATGTGAAAGTTTATTTCCCTTAGTGTTTCATGTTTTTATAAAGCGTTTCTTGCTTGCAAGAAACGCCTTTTTTTTGCCTTTTTCCAAATCCGTAAATTAATTTCACTTGCAGGGAATATTCCTAAATTCTCTTATGATTGCAGGCAGTTAACTAAAAAATTAATCACTTGCCAATACGTGCAGAAATTCCTGACCAAAGCGGTCAAACTTTGTTAAACCAATACCGGTAATCGCTAACATTTGTTGTTTGTTTGCAGGATGATGATTCAGCATTTCAAGTAACGTCGCATCACTAAATACCACGAAAGCAGGTACATTATTTTCATCGGCTAATTGTTTTCTACAGGCTTTCAGTTTTATCCATAACGGCATATCAATTGGGTCAACAGCAACTTTTGCTTTCTTGGTGTTTCCTTTGCCGTTATTATTGATAGTTTCTGCGACATCTTGGCGAAGTTGTAAGTTTTCTTGACCGGTTAAAATAGGACGGCTAGTTTCGTTAAGCTTTAATGCACCAAAATTTTCAACATCAACGGTGAGAAAACCTCGCACTACTAATTGTCGAAAGACACTACGCCAAGTATTGGCGTCTATTTCTTTGCCAATGCCATAGGTAGATAAATCCTGATGGTTAAATTGTTTAATTTTCTGATTGTTTGAGCCGATTAAAATATCAATCAAATGCACTACGCCAAATCGTTGTTCACTGCGATATACAGTTGAAAGTGCTTTTTGCGCGGCAACACTCGCATCCCATGTTTTAACGGGCGTTAAGCAATTGTCGCAATTGCCACACTGCTCGGGCGCTTGTTCATTAAAGTAGTTACGTAGCACTTTTCGACGACAACCAATCACTTCACACAGACCCAGCATGGCGTCTAATTTATTACGCTCAGAGCGTTTAAATTGCTCTGATCCTTGCGAGTCTTGCATCATCTTACTCAGAAATACCACGTCTTGTAAGCCATAAATCATCCATGCCGTTGAAGGCAAACCGTCACGTCCGGCTCGCCCGGTTTCTTGGTAGTAGGCTTCGATAGATTTGGGCAAATCAACATGGACAACAAAGCGAACATCAGGTTTATCTATACCCATACCAAATGCAATGGTCGCGACAATAATAATATTGTCTTCACGTAAAAACCTATTCTGATGTGTTTGTCTCAGATCGGCTGATAGTCCTGCATGGTAGGGTAAAGCCGTGAAGCCTTGCTTAGTTAGGTATTCGGCAAAACTCTCGACACGTTTTCGGGATAAACAATAAACAATGCCACACTCGTTGCTATGGTTTTGTTGAATAAAATGAACGAGTTGTTTTTTGACATTTTCTTTCTGGCTAATACGATATTGAATATTAGGACGGTCGAAGCTGGAAACATATTTTTTTGCACTATGTAGATGTAGGCGTTCTATTATTTCTTGTTTGGTTCGTTCGTCAGCAGTAGCGGTTAATGCAATTCTTGGAACATGTGGAAACTGTTCCTCTAATAGGCTTAAGCTTAAATAATCACTACGAAAATCATGACCCCATTGCGAAACACAGTGTGCTTCATCTATCGCGAATAATGAAATGTCTAGTTGTGATAGTAAATTTAATGTTCTGGGTTGTATCAAACGTTCAGGTGCAATGTAGAGTAAATCTATTTCACCAGCGTGCAATGACCTTTCAATTGCTTGTACTTGTTGAAAATCTAACGTTGAATTAAGAAAACAAGCTCGTACGCCTAAATGCTCTAACGCATTCACTTGATCTTGCATTAGAGCGATCAGCGGTGAAATAATAATACCGACACCATTACGCACTAAAGCCGGAATTTGATAACATAAAGACTTGCCACCACCCGTTGGCATTAACACTAAAACATGCTCACCTGAGATAGCTTGGTCAATAATTTCGGCTTGTTGATCACGAAAAGCCGAATAACCAAAAGTATTTTGTAAAACGTCTAATGCTGAAGTTTCAGGTGCTTGTTTGATGTTCATTATTACCTTGATTCGTGATTAAAAATATATGCACTATAGTTAATTAATGTCGTTTTACTATCCTTGAAGTAAAAATGGAAGGATTTGATATTCGAACATTAGCGCTGACCAGCTTAATACTTTGTGTATTATTAGGCGTCGGCTCTTTTGTTTTTGCCCGTGTCCATCAATCATTTCGTGGCTTTTACCAGTTAGGTATCGGCTACTTTTCGTTTGCCTGTGGTTTTATTTTAATTGCGCTAAGATGGCATATTAATGATTTTTTTTCGATAGTCGTGGCGAACTTTGTCATTGCTTTTGGCTTAACCCTTCTTATTATCGGTATTCTAAAGTTTTTACATTACCCCAAGCAAGGCTTCATTGTTTCATCGAGTATTGCCTTAGCTATTTTTTTCATGCTTTTTCTTTATTTTACCTACGCTGATGAGAATACCAGTGCACGTATCATTATTGTCAGTGCCTTTATTAGTGGCCAGTCTTTTTTTGCTGCTTACAAAACTTATCGTCATGTAAACCCATTTGGTCGTGTCTTTACGCGTTTTTTAGCTTTTTCCTGCTTATGTAGCGGAGCAACTTTTTTGCTACGTACCATTATCACCATAAATTCAGCACCAATTGATAACTTTATGGATGCAGGTTATGTTCATGGTTTATCTATGATTGCTATGCAATTACTGTTGATCTCGAGTTGTTTGTCGCTTTCTTGGAGTGCTGGCCAAGAATTAGCACAAAAATTAGAAATACAAGCGACCATTGACTCACTCACTAATCTATATAATCGCCGTGCATTTGAGGAGTTTGCTAAAAAAGAGATTAATCGCGCGCAACGAGAGCAAACACCTTTCGCTATTATTTTAATGGATATCGATCTATTTAAACAAGTGAACGATACTCATGGACATCAAATAGGTGACGAAGTTTTACAAGAGTTCAGCAAGCGCTTAACAGACAGTTTACGGCCATATGATATTGTGGCCCGTTATGGCGGCGAAGAATTTATGTTGTTATTACCTGATACCGATATAAAAACGGCAGTAACGATCGCTGAAAAATTACGAGTGAAAATTGCCCAACCTGTTTTTGACGTTGAAACATCTCCTCGACTTGAAGTTACTGCTAGTTTTGGCGTTACTAGTATCCAGGGCACAGAGATTGATTGGCAAAAATTAGTGGGTGAAGCGGACCACGCTTTATATGAAGCGAAAAATAATGGTCGTAATATGGTGTGCAGTATTTAATCTCTACAATAAATCTTTTCTTAAATAACACGTGTTTACATCCCTCCAGATTAATAGATAATACTCAAGGTAATTTCACAGCCTAACTAAATTCTATGATCAGAGCAGTACTTGAAACCGACATCGCCAATATTGTTGATATTTATAATCATTACGTTAAAGAAACCATAGCAACCTTTGAAGAACAAGCGATAACTACGGACGACATGCACAGCCGTATTATTAAAGTTTCAGAAGACAACTTACCTTGGCTTGTTGCTGAAGATGGTTCGGGCCAAGTTATTGGTTATGCATACGCGTGTAAGTGGCGAGAGAGATTTGCTTATCGATTCTCAGTAGAAATCACGGTTTATTTGTCAAAGAACCATGCACAACAAGGGCTAGGCACACAATTGTATACCGCGCTTTTTGATGATCTTAAAAATCGTTCAATTCATAGCGTTATTGGCGGTATCACCTTGCCTAACCCGGCAAGCATTGCTTTGCATGAAAAGTTTGGTATGAAACAAGTTGCACATTTTAAAGAAGTTGGTTTTAAATTTGGCCAATGGCTTGATACAGGATATTGGCAAGGAAAAATAGGATAGGACAAATTATTATGTATATGGGTAAATGTTTGTGTACTGCGGTAAGTATTAAAATAACAGGTGAAATAAGCGATATTATTCACTGTCATTGTTCATTGTGTCGAAAAAATAGTGGTACGGCTTACGCCACTAATGGTTTTATTAATAGCGCTGATTTTGAAATTACCTCAGGTGAAAATTGCTTGACCTCTTTTTCAACTAAACCGGGTCGTAACCGTCACTTTTGTACTAAGTGTGGTTCGCCTGTTTTTAGTTCAAATGACCAAGACCCAAGTCGGCTTCGAATTCGTTTAGGTATTATAGCCTCTGATATTTCAGAAAGACCTATCTCACATAACTTCGTTACATCAAAAGCAAACTGGGAAGATCTTGACGCGAAACTCCCTCGATATGATGCTTTCGAGCCTAGCCGAAAATAAGGTTTACCCCTAACGATTAACCCGTTATAAATTACCCAATCTCTGCGCGATATAAACACTATAGCGCGCAGAAGATTTATCTTTTCTGTATTTTAAGCCTTTATCGGTTTAACAATTTACTGGTATCCCAAATCACGACTTGTCCGTCAGCACCTGAACTAATCAATGTTTTACTGTCTGACGTTAGGTTTACATTACTCACATCGTTTGTGTGGCCATTGAGTCTCTGTAAAACCTTACCCGTTCTAACGTCCCAAATACGGACCGTAACATCGTTTTCATCACTCTCGTATTGCCAATGATATTGAAAAAACTCAGCTAATAAGGCTTTGTCTCGACCGCCGCTAACTAGAAATGAATCATCATGGCTAAACGTTAAATCGTAGATAGAATATGAGTCGTCCTCTAATGAGTTTATAACTTGCCAATGAGTGGTATCCCATATTTTTATGGTGTAGTCATCTCCGCCTGAAGCTAATAGCTTTCCGTTGTGACTAAAAGCTAAGTCTAATATAGCTTGGCTATGATCTGTTAATGCCTTTACATGTTCACCCGTTAACGCATTCCAAACATTTATAATATTATCTTCGCCACCGGTTAACAGAGACTTACCATCAGGACTAAATGCAATGCCCCATACGTCAGAATCATGTGCAGATAAAGTTTTAGATGCTCCTGACGCTAAATTCCAAAGGCGTACCGTATTGTCAGCACTTGCACTTGCTAGGTTTTTTCCATCGGGGCTAAAGGCTAATTTAATGACCATACCTTGATGACCCGAAAATGTGTGTAGTAATTCGCCATTGGCTACCTGCCAAATTCTGACGTTATTATCGTAACTGCCCGTGGCAAGCAGGTTGCCATTAGGGCTAAACTTTACACTGGGCACACCGTCAGGGTGTTTTAGCGATTGTAATACTTGGCCAGTATTTCGTTGCCAAATTTCAACATTTTGACCTGAACTACCCGTGGCAATTAAGTTGTTGTTTGGGTGTAAGTCTGTTTTACAAATACTGTTCTTATGAACTATACACTTAGTGTACTCAGTCATTTTCATAAGGGTTACGTCTTTAGCTGTGCTACTGTTACTGCAACCGACGACTAGTGTTATTCCGATGATAGACATAGTTATTTTTTTCAAAGTAGTTAGCATAATTATTCTTGAGTTAAGTGAATTTGTTGAAAGATTACTTAAGTCTGTTAAAGAAAAATATTGGATAATGATGAAGGGATAATTAATCATGACCAGCGACTTATTTTACCTTTATCATCAAAAAAGCGACTTTGGTCATTCGTGCCAAGACAATAAATACTTTAAAGGGCATGATGAGTAAATGAACCTATTTACACAAAAAATATCACATTATTTAAATAATAAAGACGAATGGATCTTTATTGCGTTAGCCATTGGTTATAGCCTTTGGCAATTAACGATTAATAAGTGGTCTTCATATGTACCACTTTTTTTAATAAACGCGCTGTATTTATTACCGATAATTTTATTTAAAGCCCTTCAGCCGAAATTAAAGGTAAAGTTGGCTGCTCTGAGTTATCGCACCATTTGGTTTTTAGTTTTTCTTGCCTATCCTTTAATCATGTTTGACTCACAGGGTTATTTGCTCTTAATCGCTGTTGTTCTTGAATTATTACTGATTGCAAATTATAGCTTTAAACATGTAGAACCGATAAAAATGGGGTTAAATAAAATTGGATTAGACGGCGCAATTCTTGGGTTTATGGTGTTTGTTTCACTTTATTTTGGTTTGTTGATAACGTCTGATTTATCTGGGTGGATTAACACTAATTCAATTCAGGCAACCGTAAATTTCACCCTTGTAGCTCAGAATTTTGTAACCTTCTTAAGTATCTCAATACAGATGTTTTGCTTGTTTTTTTGTGGCTTTATTTTTTACTGGATCAATCGTCATATTTTGGTGAATAAAGTTTTAGCACAAAGAGGCATGTTCATTTACTTGTGTGCTTCAGCGGCGGTTGTCGTTTTTTTATACCCAATTATAACAACGATTTTTTTATGGTTACCTATTAATTATATGGGAGAACCTTTGACGCCATCGATAACCGCAAGCCCTTTCGACTGGCATAATGGTCGTGTAATTTTTGCCGTAATGGTTTTGAGCTTGCCAGTAATATTAATGACGCAATGGCACCAAAAAAACAGTCAATTAATTCAATTAGAAAAAGATAATATTCAAACAGAGCTGAGCTTGTTGAAACAACAAATAGATCCGCACTTTTTATTTAATACCTTAAATAATTTGTATGCGTTATGCCGGAAAAAATCAGATTTGGCACCCGATGTGGTTTTACAACTTGCAGAATTGATGCGTTATGTGGTGTATCGAGGTAAAGAAAGCTATGTTTTATGCAGTGAAGAGGCAAAATACATTGAAGACTATGTGAGCCTGCAAAGCATTCGATTACATAATCATTTAACGTTAGATGTAAAAGTCGATATTGAAGACTCGCACGCGAAAATTTCTCCATTGTTATTAATTATACTGGTGGAAAATGCCTTCAAACATGGGATTGAACCTTCGACAGGAGATTGTTCGTTATCGATACATTTACAAGTGACTAGGAAAGTGTTGATTTTTACCTGTGAAAACTCAGTAGAAAATGAAAATAGTGGCAATGAATTCGACCATGCAAAAGTGCTGTCTGGTGTTGGTCTAGATAACTTACAACGCAGATTAGATTTATTATATTGTGATAAACACCAATTAACCTTGCAGCCAAATAGGCATAGTTTTACGGCAACATTAAAGATATCCCTATGAATAAAATAAAAATATTAATTGTTGATGATGAACCCTTAGCGCATGAAATCATTTTAGACTATTTAGCAGATCTTCCGTTTGTTGAAGTGGTATCCCAGTGTTATTTAGCGACAGAAGCACTTAATTATATCAGCGAAAACCAGGTCGATTTATTGTTTTTAGACGTGAACATGCCGAAGCTGTCAGGTATCGAATTATTAAAAGTATTAACGAATAAGCCGCAGGTCATTATAACGTCTGCCTATCAAGAGTATGCGTTAGAAAGCTTTGAATTAGACGTGTGTGACTATCTATTAAAACCTTATCGTTACGATCGTTTTCTAAAGGCGGTTAATAAAGCTCATGAACAAATTAAATTACAAACGTCGCAAAGTGAAATAACGCAACCCGAGAAAGAAATAGATGCTAAGAATAATGACAGTAATATCTTTATTAAGGTTGATAAAAAGCTGATTCAACTAAAGTTAGCCGATATTAGTTTTTTTGAGGCTTACGGGAATTACGTGAAAGTTTGGGTAAACGAGAAGGTCTATTTAACGCCGAGAACATTGAGCTCCTTTGAAGAGCAACTAGAAAATAACCTAGCATTTATTCGTATTCATAAGTCTTATATTATTCAAAAATCACAGATAAACTTTATTGAGGCTGGCGTGATAAATATGAATAATCAGCACAGTCTTAGCATCGGGAAAAGCTATAAACATGTTACTAAAACATTATTGTAAAGCCTGTTTGAACAAACAGGCTTTACCTAAGGTGAAATCTAATGAGGTTATTTCACTATGTGGCTATCTAACCAACTCACCATATAACTCGCTAACTGGGTATCACTATCTAACAATGGGTAGCCATGGGCTGTGCCTTTGTAAGCAATAAATTTACTACTTGTGTTTGTCGATGCAGTAAATAATTTTTGTGCACTTTGGTAAGTACCGGTATCTTTCTCTGAAGCAATAATAAGCGTAGGTTTGTCAGCTAAAGTTTTTGTATAACGGGCAATGTTTTCCTCGCGTTGGCCTGATGAGAAAAAACCAATAACGCTAACTGGATTTTTTTCCGCTAAAGTAATTGCTTGTGAACCGCCACAACTTGCGCCTACAACACCGATTACAGCTTTATCGGACATTTTATTTTTCAAATGATCATAAGCGAGCTGAACATCATTAGGCCAGTATTTAGACATTTTTTGCCATGCAGCCCTACGTTCTTCTCTTGGTAATGCTTGAAATTTCTCTACATTAAATTCATCGTTGGCACTGTCACCAAAGCCTCTGAAATCTAGACTAAGAGCATGAATACCTTTATCTGACAATTGCTGTCCAATGTCGTTATACATGGTTCTATTGTAATTACATTGATGTAATAACAATACACCGCGATCACTTGTTTGATTACTTTGGTAATAACTCGCTTTCAATTCAAAGCCTTTGTCGGTCGTTAAAGTAAGTTCTTTGGCTTGACTTGATGCGGTAAGTGTTAATAACGCAGCAGATATTATTTTTATAAATGCGTTCATAAATTTTCCTATTGATTGGGTTAACCATTATAAACTAGCGAATGAATGGTTTTATTAACACTATAAAGCGCTGGATTGTCGAAAAATCAGGCTAAAACACCTTAGCCGTTTTACTGGATATTTTATCTAACAATATAAAGAACGGGTAATCATGAATTTAATTTCATTATGATGAAAATCATCAAAAAAGCTGATAGTTGGTAATAAATAAGTTTAGTATTACTATTCTATAATATTTTAAACCCACTACGGTGAATAGTCATGGTTATTGGCAGTCTCATGTTATTAATGTTTAGTGGACTTGGCGCATTGAACGGTATTTTTCTCTCCTTTTATTTTTTCACAGCTAAGCCTAAAACCCTATCAAATAAATTCTTAGCCGCGATGTTATTGATGGTTAGTATCCGTATTCTAAAATCGGTACTTTATTATTTTCATGAAAATATCGCTGAAACGATACTGCAAATTGGTTTATCAGCCTGTTTTTTTATTGGTCCTTTACTGTATTTATACTGTGTTAGTAAAGTTGGTAACATAGAAAAGCAATGGGTTAAATGGCCGTTGCATCTTATGGGATTATTTATTTTTATCGTGGGTGTTGGCATTGTTTATCCCTATCAAAATCATCCAGAGTTGTGGGGGGAAATCTTTTATAAAGTGATTAATTATATTTGGCTGCTCTATCTTCTGATGTCAGCTTTTGTACTGTTACCTATGATTAAAAAGTTAAACTATCAACAATTAAGTTTAGCGGATGATAACATTTGGTTAATGAGTATTTTCCTCGGTAACTGGGTTATTTGGCTGGCCTATTTTACGTCTTCTTATACGTCTTACATTGTCGGAGCCTTGTCATTTTCGTTTGTACTCTTACTGATGTTACTGGTCTTTATTAAGTCACGAGAAAATCAGAACAAACAACATATAAAATATGAAAATAAAAAAATTATTGATGCTGAAGCGGAAAATATAATTGGGACGTTAGCACATATTATGCGAGAAAAAGAACTGTACAAAGACGCTAATATTACCATGCCTCAGATAGCTAAAATTTTGGGTATATCAGCTCCGTATTTATCACAGTTACTCAATGATAATTGCAATAAATCATTTTCACTTTTTATTAATGAATATAGAATCGAAGCCGCAAAATCGTTGCTCGTTCAAGAAAAAAAAATGAGCATGGAAGTAATTGCTGAGCAATGTGGCTTTAATTCGCAATCAACATTTTATAGTACGTTTAAAAAAATAGTGACTGCGACGCCTGCAGCATTTAGAAAGGAGAATAAGCTAGTTATTTCTCCGGAATTATAATTCCGTAGTGCGGATTTATAATATGCTGATGTA
>Ga0209291_1000941_pt1 | contig 27164 bp, 23 predicted proteins | sample GOMGulsemesocosm_FD_184633 | JGI IMG/M metagenome (GOLD analysis project Ga0209291, IMG submission 184633) | Methane-oxidizing microbial communities from mesocosms in the Gulf of Mexico - GOM9B Gulf of Mexico (SPAdes) (version 2) | ecosystem: Environmental > Aquatic > Marine > Cold seeps...
AGAAGATAACTTTTAGAGATATGGCTTCGGGGAAAATAAAAGAAGTACCTGTGTCCGTATTAGCTAAACAGAAAAACAATTCTGGCTTTAGTGCTATTAAGCATAAAAACACAAAACGAGTTGTTACCGTATATTCAGCTTTAGCTGCTGGATTTACCGATCCTGCGATTATAGTTTCGAATATTCAAGAGGAAATGAAAAACTTCACTGACCTATCGAGTCAAATAAAAATTGATTACACAGGTCAAATTGAAGAACAAAATAAACAAATGACTTTCTTAATGGGAGCATTTTTTACTGGACTAGGATTAATTTTCTTAATTCTAATTTTCCAATTCAACTCTATTTCAAAACCGGCTATAATCATGCTTGCCATCTTTTTGAGTTTAATTGGAGTATTTGGAGGTATTGTAATTACTGGTAGTGCCTTTGTTATTATGATGACAATGATGGGAATTATCTCTCTGGCTGGTATCGTAGTTAACAATGGTGTTGTCCTCTTGGATTATACTCAACTATTAATTGACAGAAAACGTGAAGAATTAAAGCTTCCCGAAGACACTTATTTGGATCATCTTAATTTACATGAAAGTATTGTTTTAGCAGGAAAAGCACGTTTACGACCAGTAATATTAACGGCAATAACTACGATACTTGGATTAATACCATTAGCAATAGGATTAAATATTAACTTCTATACACTGTTTAGTGAGTTTGATGCTAATATTTATTTTGGAGGAGATAATGTTATTTTCTGGGGGCCATTAGCATGGACCGTTATTTATGGGTTATTCATCGCTACGTTTTTAACACTAATTGTAGTTCCAATATTATTCTATTTAGTACACAAACTAAAAGTTCGTATTTCTAAAAGAGGGTAAATACAACTTACTAAACTTTTATTATTTTAAAAGCATCGATATTTATCGATGCTTTTTTAGTTAATCTTCTTAAATTTGCAGCTTTAGAATTTTAATTTCATTTTAAATTACAGACAATGTACAGAAGTCATACAAATGGTGAATTAAGAGCATCACACATAAACTCCGAAGTTACCTTATCAGGTTGGGTTCAAAAATCTAGAGATAAAGGATTTATGATTTGGGTAGATTTACGTGATCGTTACGGAATTACACAACTTATTTTTGATGAGGAGCGTACACCTGCTGACATGATGGAAAAAGCAAAATCTCTTGGTAGAGAATTTGTTATTCAAGTTACAGGAACTGTTATTGAGCGTGAATCTAAAAACGCAAAAATGGATACGGGTGACGTAGAACTTTTAGTTAGCAAACTGGAGATCCTAAATGAGGCTAGCCTCCCACCTTTCACTATTGAAGATGAAACTGATGGTGGAGAGGAATTACGTATGAAATATCGTTATTTAGATATTCGTCGTAATCCGGTAAAAAACAGCTTAATGTTCCGTCATAAAGTAGCGATGGAAGTTCGTAAATACTTGTCTGATCAAGAATTTATTGAAGTTGAAACACCATACTTAATCAAATCTACTCCAGAAGGAGCTCGTGATTTCGTTGTGCCTTCTCGTATGAACGAAGGGCAGTTTTACGCATTACCACAATCACCTCAAACATTCAAGCAATTGTTGATGGTTGGTGGAATGGATAAATACTTCCAAATAGTAAAGTGTTTTAGAGATGAAGATTTACGCGCTGATAGACAACCAGAATTCACACAAATAGACTGTGAAATGGCATTTGTTGAGCAAGAAGATATACTAAACATCTTTGAAGGATTAACACGTCACTTATTAAAAGAAGTTAATAATGTTGAGGTAGAAAAATTCCCAAGAATGTTATATGACGATGCAATGCGCATCTACGGAAATGACAAACCAGACATCCGTTTCGGAATGGAATTTGGAGAATTAAACGAAATTACACAACACAAAGAATTCAAAGTATTTAACGATGCTGAATTAGTTGTTGGTATTGCAGTTCCTGGAGCAGCATCTTATACAAGAAAAGAAATTGATAAATTAATTGACTGGGTTCGTCGTCCGCAAGTTGGCGCGCTTGGTATGGTATATGTAAAATGCAATGAAGATGGTTCATTTAAATCATCTGTAGATAAATTTTACGATCAAGAAGATTTAGCAAAATGGGCAGACAAAACCGGTGCTAAACCAGGTGATTTAATCTGTGTGTTATCAGGAGGAATTACTAAGGTACGTGCCCAATTATCTGCTTTACGTATGGAAATAGCTGAACGTTTAGGATTCAGAGACCCTAAAGTATTCGCTCCATTATGGGTAATTGATTTCCCGTTATTAGAACTTGATGAAGAAACTGGACATTATCACGCAATGCACCACCCATTTACATCACCAAAACCAGGACAGTTAGAATTATTAGATACTAAACCAGGAGAAGTAAAGGCAAATGCATATGATTTAGTATTGAACGGAAATGAAATCGGTGGAGGTTCTATTAGAATTCACGACAAGCAAATACAAGCAACGATGTTAAGACATCTAGGATTTTCTGATGAAGAAGCAAAAGCGCAATTCGGATTCTTAATGGATGCTTTTGAGTACGGAGCACCACCACACGGAGGTTTAGCTTTCGGACTAGATAGATTAGTAGCAATTTTAGGAGGACAGGAAACGATTAGAGATTTCATTGCTTTCCCTAAAAACAATTCAGGAAGAGATGTCATGATTGACGCTCCTGCTCCTTTAGATAATGAGCAATTAAAAGAATTAAGCTTACAATTAGATATGAAAGCATAAAACCAAAACCCTGCAATTGCAGGGTTTTTAGTTCACTTTTACTATATATGAATTTAAAGAAAATATTAAAAATATCAGGAATTATACTTGGTAGTATTATTCTGATTATTGTAGCTTTAGCTTGTTGGAGCTATTATATGTATGTATATTCATTAGTACCTGAAGGAGAAAAGTTTGAGCATTCAGCAGATTATATAGATCCTGAAAAAGCTTTATTAAACGATGGCTTTAAGGTTTGTAATGAACAACATATTTTTCAATATTACAACCCAGAAAGAGCTACGTATAGTGAAGGAAAAAATGGCTTAAGAAAATTTGTTCTTTCAAACTACAAAAACAATAATTATATTGATTCTGGATATTTAAATATTCGCTTTGTAATTAACTGTGAAGGTGAAGCAGGTAGATATATTATTCATGAAAACAATTTAGATTTAGAGCCACAGAATTTCGATAAAGATTTAGTCAATCAGCTTTTCGAAATAACCACTCAATTAAAAAAATGGAATCCAAACTTCGTTCGTGATGAATATAGAGATTCTTATATGTACATCTCATACCGAATAGAAAATGGAGAAATCACTGAAATTTTACCTTAGCCTATCACTAGCCCTTCTATTGTTCTCTTGTAATGATAACGATAAAGAATCATCTTTAGTTTACCTTGAATATAGTGAATCCTTTTATCAAGGAACCAAGGAAAATCTTAATCTTCTATCAAAATCTATAGAATTAGATTCAGAAAATGTAGACTCATGGAGAGAACTTTCTATTCCATTCTTAAAAAGAGGCATACCACATCTTTGGAAAAAAAATATGGATAAGTCAATTGAAATAGACCCTAAAGAATGGCAAGCTTGGAGAGGGTACAATTACTTATGGTTTTATAGAGATTATAAAAAAGCGATTGCTGATTTTGATGAAGCAGACAATCTTGATGCAAATTTTATAGCCCAAGCTCAAGGTCATAGTGTAGACTATTGGAGAGGAATTGCCTACCTTGGACTAAAAGACTATAAAAATTCGAATTATTATTTTGATAAACTTATTGAAAAAGAGACTGAGGAAACTGGAGAAGATTGGGTTGAAGTGACAGCTTTTTTATTTAATGGAATTGCTCATTACGAAAACAACAATGACTCTCTTGCCTTACACAACATTGACAAACTACTAAAATACACCAATAACAATTACGCTGATGGTAATTATTATAAAGCATTAATTTTAGAAAAAAATGGAAATGTTAAAGATGCTATAGAATTAACTAATTTAGCCATAGAAAATTATAAAGAAGGCTATTATAATTACAGAGGGTACGTAGAAACACTACGCCAGATATACATGGAGGATTTATTGCTACTAAAAGAGCGCTTGACTAAAAAACAATGAAATGAAAAAAACAATCACTATACTAAACAGTATCATCTTGTTTGCTACAAGTTGTAACTTCCCAAAGGAAACTAAAGAAGTCGAAAAAGTAACAGCACCGAAATACGTTACTGAAGCACATTCGTATGCGCAACCAAATAATGCGGTTGTTAATCATTTGAGTTTAGATATTAATGTTGATTTTAAAAAAGAGGTTATTAACGGAACTGCTTCTTATAGTATCGAAAATAACAATGCTTCTGAAATTATTTTAGATAGTAAGTTTTTAGATATTCAGAAAACTGAAGCTGATGGAAAAGAAACTACTTTCAAGCTTGGTGAATTTGATGAAAATTTAGGACAATCATTAAAAATAGACATCACTCCTGAAACTAAAAACATAACTGTTTACTATAACACTACCTCTAAAACAGAAGCATTACAATGGTTAAACCAGCAACAAACTGCTGATAAAAAACATCCTTTTTTATTCACACAAGGGCAAGCAATTCTTACTAGAACTTGGATCCCTATTCAGGATAGTCCACAAATTAGAGTTACTTATGATGCTACTGTAAAAGTTCCTTCGGAGCTAATGGCAGTTATGAGTGCTGAAAACCCTAAAGAAAAAACTATTGATGGTGTATATCATTTTAAAATGAAGCAACCTATCTCTCCGTACTTAATTGCTTTAGCAATTGGTGATGTAGAATATAAAGCTGTTAGTAATCGTACTGGTGTATATGCAGAAAAATCAATGTTAGCTAAAGTACATGCTGAGTTTTCTGATATGGAAAAAATGGTAGCTTCAGCTGAAAACTTATATGGAAAGTACGCTTGGGATCAGTTTGATGTTATTGTATTACCTCCTAGTTTTCCTTTTGGAGGAATGGAAAATCCTAGATTAACGTTCGCCACACCTACAGTTATTGCAGGTGATAAAAGTTTAACATCTTTAGTTGCTCATGAACTAGCACATTCATGGTCTGGTAATTTAGTTACCAATGCTACTTGGGAAGATTTCTGGTTGAATGAAGGATTTACAGTGTATTTTGAAATCAGAATCATGGAAGCTTTATATGGTAAAGAAAGAGCAGAAATGTTAGCTTTAATTGGTCGCCAAGATTTAGATGATGAGCTAGAAGGTTTTAAAGATACTCCAAACGACACCAAACTAAAATTAGATCTTGAAGGCAGAAACCCTGATGACGGAATGAATAGTATTGCTTATGACAAAGGATACTTATTTTTAAGAACTTTAGAAAAAACCGTTGGTCGTGATAAGTTTGATGTATTCTTAAAAAATTACTTTCAAACTCATGCATTTTCAACAATGTATACCGAAAAATTTATTGGGTATTTAAATGAAAATCTACTAGATAAAAATAATATCACATTTAATACAAACGAATGGATTTACAATCCAGGAGTTCCCGATAATCAAGTAGCCATTGTTTCTGATAGATTTACTAAAGTTGAAAAAGTACTACAACAATCTATTAAAAACAATTCCGTAGACACAACTGTAACTAAAGATTGGACTCCACAGGAATGGGTACACTTTATTAGAAATTTCCCTAAAGAAATGAAGTTATCTCATTTTGAAATGTTAGATAAAGCATATAATTTAACAAACTCTACCAATTCATATATTACAATGGTTTGGTTTGAGCAATCAATATTACATAATTACAGAGGAAACAATATTGATGAAAAAATTGAAGAATTCTTAATAAATGTAGGGCGCCGTTGGTATGTAACTACTATTTTTAAAGCATATAAAAAAAGTAATAAACTGGAAGAAGCAACTGCGATTTATAAAAAATCACGTGCTAATTACCATTCTGTTACATCAAATACTATTGATGATTTATTAGATTTTAACAACTAACTATATAACATGAAATACATCCTTTACATCGTATTTATAGCCGTGATAGCCTTTTTAGGATATGGATATTATATAAAAACTGATAATGAGTTATTAGGACATAAATTAATAGGTTTGTCCGTTGCAGGTTTCTTTTTCGTGTGGATGCCTTTATTCCTCATTCATCGTTCTAAAAATAATAATATTAAAAAGTATATGATTACTGACGATACTATTAAAAAAATAAAAGACGAGGCCGAAACCTTTTTGGATTAAATGTTGAAACGAGTTGTACCGTAATAAATAAAGACTACATTTGCATCAATTATTATCATAATACAATTAAAATGACAGGTACAGTAAAATTTTTTAATGACTCTAAAGGATTTGGATTCATTACAGACGACGCATCAGGACAAGATATCTTTGTTCACGTAACAGCAATCGATGGAGATTCTCTTAACGAGGGAGACAAAGTAGAATATACTGAAGAAGATGGAAAAAAAGGAAAAGTAGCTACTAATGTAGAAGTTATCGGATAATTTATTATCTTTTTCAAAAAGCAAAAAGCGTAACAGAAATGTTACGCTTTTTTTATTTCTTAAACTGAACTTTTAGATGGATTAAAGGATTCGTGTAATACTTTTTATTAAAGACTGATTTTCTATTACTTTTTGACCATTTTTTACCCATAAAACTAGACCAAGTATTTAGTTTTTCTCCATGAACCCAAACTAAAGAAGGAGCTGTTGTATACATTGGATTTTTAGGTAAAATAATATTAGATGGCTTTATTGTTTCAATACCAACACAAATTCCTTCCTCAGGGAATAAAACATTGTAATGAGTTAAATCTATAATTATTTTTTTGGTTTTATTTTCTGGTTGAACAAAAACATCCTTAGAAGACAATAGTTTTCCTGGCTGTTTTTTATCAGTGTTATAACTATAGAATTTAACTCTATAATATGTTGGTAATGTTTTAAATTGAGAGTTTGAGTTTTCTTTTACATAAAAGTTAAGTCCTAATACTTTCCCTTTAATATGCCTCAAATTTTCAATAAGCGTACATTTTTCTGCACCATATTGCACCCCTCTTTTAAACCGTTTCTTTTTCTTAACACCTATTATTTTAGGACTACTATATTTAGCTTTTTTTACCTCCAACACAACCTCATCAATCAAACTACTATTTTCAGTTAGTTCAATATTCAATATCTCATCAACTGTGCCAGAAAATTGATTCAATGGAATTTCTTGGGTAGTATATCCTAAATAAGAAATTAACAGTAAATCATCAGTTTCACCAGATACATCAAAGGTATACACTCCTTTTTCATCTGTTGTAACACCTTTATTTTTACTTAACAATACAATGTTAGCATATGGTAAAGGCTCTTTTGTATGTGCATCAATTACTTTACCAGTAATAATCTGAGAAAAAACTAGTAATGGAAATAAACTTAAAAAAAACAATATGCTTTTTATCTTCATAAACATAAAATTATCTATCCTTTATATAGCCATACCTGACAACTTCCTGTACAACAACAAAGCATTACTATCGGTTAATGAAGCTACATAGCTTGACACACTTAGTAAACGCTTATATAAATCGTTGCTAAAAAAACCTTCTATTTCAGGCAAGGTTTTTAATATCAGTTTATCATAATTAGTTTCTTTTCCTAAAGCTTTATTGTTTACAGCAGTAGTGAATACTTCTAATAATTTAGACAACACACTATACCCTACTAACTCCTTTTCAATAACCTCATCACTCTCGTAAATCTTATCGACACTTATTTTTATAATATCATTTATTTGAGGTTCATAAACACATTTATCCAATAACCCATGACTGAACTCACCTTTTAAAATAGCTTCTTCATTTTTCATAAAAACTGATACTGCTTCAGTAATTAATGAACTTATAGCCAAAGCCCTTAAATAAGCAACTCTTGTTTTTGTTGTAGTTAATGATTTATACGTATCAATATTAATAATTTTCTTAACTAGATTAATCAAATATTCTAAAGCAAATTCTTCATCTATTAAACCAAGATTAATCCCATCTTCAAAATCGATTATAGTGTAACAGATATCATCTGCGGCTTCTACTAAAAAAGTTAATGGATGACGAGAAAAACTAATCGTTTCTCCTGTTCTAGTTTGCAACAAGCCTAAATCAGCAGCTACATCTTCAAACAAAGCTTTATCATCTTGAAAAAAACCATACTTCTTATCTGCAATGTGATCAGTAGGCTTAAAAGGTAATGACTCCTTAGGATATTTCATAAAGGCACCTAATGTTGCATAGGATAAACGTAGCGCCTCTTTCTTTTCTGTAAGTATCTTGAATCCGTTAGCATTCCCCTCAAAACTTATTAAATCTTGGTACTCTTTATCGGTCAAATCTTTTTTATGAATAAGACCTTTACCTGTTTTAAAATACTCTCCAATAGATTGTTCTCCAGAATGCCCAAAAGGTGGATTTCCAATGTCATGCGCCAAAGCTGCAGTTGCAGTAATTGCTCCAAAATCATTTGACTTATAACCTAGATCATGATCTAAATGCGGGTATTTTTTCAACAATTCATTACCTACCGCTCTACCTAATGATCTAGCTACAACCGAAACCTCCAAACTGTGTGTTAATCTAGTATGTACAAAATCGGTTTTTGACAAAGGAATTACCTGAGTTTTATCCTGTAAAGACCTAAAGGCTGATGAAAATATTATTCTATCATAATCAACCTCAAAACCTAATCGATTTTCATTCTGTTCTTTACGTAGTCTTTTATTTGTGTCACCATATCGCTTCAACGATAATAGCTGATCCCAGTTCATCATACTTTAATTTTTACAATTAACATTAACTTAATAAGTAAGCATATTCTTTTACAATACAATAACACAACCGTTATACAACAGTAACACTACAACAACATACTTGGTTTTTCTTTGCAAAAAAATAAACACAGCAAAAAATGAAAAAAATCTTATTATTAATTTCCTTATTTACAACTATTGCTTTTGCGCAAGATAAGGTTCAAATATCGGGAAAAGTTTTAGATGGAGAAATGGATAACGAACCTTTATTAGGAGCAACAGTTATTATTAACGGAACAACCACAGGTGCACAAACTGATTTTGACGGTAATTATATTTTAGAAGTATACCCTGGTACTTATACCTTAGAGTACAGCTATGTAGGATACAACTCTACTAACGAAAATGTTATCATAACCGAAAATAAAACAATCAATAAAACACTTACAGCAAATTCTTTGGAACAAGTAGTGATTATTGCAGAAACTAATAGAGAAAAAGAAAACACATTATTAATTGCACAAAAAAAAGCTGTTGAAATTAAACAACAAATTGGAGCACAAGAATTAGCTAAAAAAGGAGTTTCAGATGTTGCAACAGCTATCACCAAAGCCTCAGGGATATCTAAACAAGAAGGTTCTAAAACCATTTTTGTTAGAGGTTTAGGTGATCGTTATAACTCAACAACCCTGAATGGTTTACCACTACCTTCCAATAATCCATCGAAAAAAAATATATCTTTAGACATTTTCTCTACAGATATTGTTGAATATATAGATATTAACAAAATCTATAACAATAAAATATATGGCGATTTTGGTGGAGCTAATGTAAATATCGTTTCAAAAAACCATCATGGAAAAGGAAACTTAGAATTCGGTTACGGAAGTGGTTTTAATTTTAATGCCTTTAATGTTGATAAATTCTATTTACAAGATGGCCCTAACTATTCTGGTTTCTACAATCAAGAACAACCAAATGACCCATTATCAAGTTACAAATTCACAACAAGTTTGGATAGAGAAACAAAAGCACCTTTTAATCAAAACTTTTCATTAACAGGAGGAACTAAGTTTGATTTCAAAAACAACCATAGATTAAGTGTTTTTACTACCGCTTCGTTCTCAAACAACTTTAGCTATGTAGAAGGAAATACTAAAGGAAATATAAACACAGATGGTGTAGCCTACTCTGATTATTTATTTGAATCGTTTACTTACGAAACAAATACTACAGGAATGTTGAATTTTGCTTATAAATTTAATAGAAACAATACCCTAAAATTTAACACTCTTTTTATCAACTCTACAAATCAAAACTTAAGTGATTATTCAGGAACAATTAATGTTTTTGATAACGCGGAAAATGGAGGTGGTTTTATCAGACGTTCAACGTTTAATAAAACACAATTATTGGTAAATCAACTTTTAGGAGATCATAAATTCAATGAAAAAATTGATTTTAATTGGGGATTAGGATACAATTCTGTATTGAATAGTACTCCAGATAGAAGGCAAGTTATGTTAGTACCTACGGATAACGACAATCCACTTACATCACCAAAAACAGTTTCTGATATTTCTGATTCTAATAGTCACCGTTACTTTGAAGAATTAAACGAAAATGAGTTTGCTGCAAATATTGAAAGTAGCTATCGCTTTTCTAAAAATGAAGATGATATATACAGAGGTAAAATATCTTTTGGATATAGTGGTAGGTTTAAAACCGTTGATTTGGAAGCTACGCAATTTAACTTTGCAATTAATAGATCTGTTAGTCAGCCTATTGTTGATATCAATAACCTTGATGCTTATTTTAATCAAGCAAGCTTAACTGCGGGTTATTTCAAAATAAAAACCTTTAAAGGTGATGTTTCTAATCCAAATGCTTTAGATCCTCAAACATATAATGGAACACAAACAATTAACAGTGGTTTTGGAAATATTCAATATCTAATAAACCCAAAATTAACTACTATAATAGGAGTAAGAGCAGAACAAGTTACTCAAGAAGTTGAATGGGTAACATCACTTGATCCTGGTGATAAAAATTCGTTTGATAAAGTTGAAATTATGCCTAACGCTTCTTTTAAATATGAATTAACTGGAAAACAAAACTTAAAACTTGCCGGAAGTAAATCATATACTTTACCTCAATTTAAAGAGAGAGCTCCTTTTTTATATGAAGATGTTGAAGGGTCTAAATTCGGAAACCCTGATTTGTATTCATCAACTAATTACAATGCAGATTTAAGATGGGAATATTTTCCGAAATCTGGAGAAGTAATATCTATAACTGGTTTTGGTAAGTTAATTCAGAATCCTATAAATGAAACTATTGTTGCCTCAGCTACAAATGATATTTCTTGGGTGAACTCAGGAAAACAAGCAACCGTTTTTGGAGCAGAATTAGAATTTAAAAAAGACATCATCAATAAACCAAAAGCAACAGAAGCTTCTGAATTAGGTAACAAATTATCATTTGGATTCAACGGAGCTATTATGGCTTCAGATCAAGACTTTGATAAAAACAAGGTCACTCAAGAAACTGATTTAAATGTAAACTTTACAAATGACAGCGGAAAATTAACCGGAGCATCTGAAGTTTTGCTTAATGGAGATATTAGTTATTTCAAAGAGTTTAGTGAAAACGGAAACATATTAGCTACTCTAATAGGAAACTATTCTTCTGAAAACATCTATGCAATTGGATCTGCTGGAAAAGGAGACCTTGTAAATGAAGGGTTATTTACAATGGATATTATTCTAAAATCAAAAATTAGTAAACGTATAAACGTTGGAATTTCCATAAAAAACATCTTAGACTCAAAAATTAAGAGATATCAAGATAATGAAACAGGAAAAGTAGCTGTAAAATCATTTAAAAGAGGAGTTAATGCTAGCTTATCATTAAAATACGATTTGTTTTAAAATTAAAAGAACCTAATCAAAAAAGACTAGCTCAATGCTAGTCTTTTTTTGTTTTTACTCAGTTTACTTTAAGTTAACATACGCCCTAAATACTTAACAAACGGTTGATGATTTGGTAAACCTTAAACGGTACTAATGCTTTTAATTTGTAGTGTAATTAAAACAAAATATAAAAATTAAGAAAAATGAAAAAATCAATTTTATTATTAGCTATTGCTGCTACTACAATCTTCACAAGTTGTTCAAATGACGACTCAAATAATATTGTACCCCCTGTACCTACTAACACTTTTACTGTTGACCCAACAAACTTTAAAGGGGATATAAATAGCGGAACTGTTACTTTAGACGCTTCACAAACATATAATTTAACAGGGGCTTTAATAGTAAATAATGGTGCTAAATTGGTAATTCCTGCTGGGACAATTATTGAAGCTTCAGGAGGAACAAGTTCATATATCGCAGTTGCACAAGGAGCAAAAATTGACATTTTAGGGAGCGCTACAGAACCTGTAGTTATGACTTCTGCAAGTGCAAGTCCAGCAGCTGGTGATTGGGGTGGTTTAGTTATTTGTGGTCACGCACCTACAAATAAAGCTGGATCAAACGGCGAAACTGCTACTGCTGAAGTTTCTGATTTAACTTATGGTGGAGATGATGTAAATGACAACTCAGGAACTATTAAATATTTAAGGGTTGAATATACAGGTGCCAATTTTAGCGCTACTAAAGAGTTTAATGGTGTATCGTTATTCGCTGTTGGAGCAGGTACAACATTTGAGTATGTACAATCTTTCCATGGAGGTGATGATGGAATTGAGTTTTTTGGAGGGACTGTAAACGGAAAATACTTAGTTTCTACAGCTAGTGGAGATGATTCAATTGATTTCGCTGATGGATGGGCTGGTACTGGACAATACTGGTACATTAATCAAGGAACTAAAGCCGGAATTGAAGGATCTAACAACGGTGATAACGGAAATGCTACACCAACTACAACAGCAACTTTAAAAGATATTTCTATAATTGACACTGGTTCTGAAGGTGCATTATACATAAAAGAAGGTGGTGGACACTGGACTGCTTCTAATATATTTATTTCTGGATTCGATTTAGGAATTAAAATTAAAGATGTTACAACTGATCCTGCTGCAAATACAAATGTAGATAATGGAAATATTACTTTCAACAACATTCAGTTTAGCTCAAGTGTTACCACTAAAAGTCAATATCAAGGTGTAAACACAAACTACATGACTGAAGGAACAAATTCTGGAGCTGGTAACGGAGCACAAGCACCAACTTGGGCAAACGGATGGACAAGAGGATTATAATAATTATATCAAGTTAAGAAGACGCATTTGTTATGTTGTTTATTTTAAGCTAAACGTAGTCTTTTTATTTTTTGCAAGGTTAAGTTAATCGTTTAGTTTAATAAAAAGGGGTAATATATATTACCCCTTTATTTATTTTTAAAAATTAATAAACGTGATTAAGTTAATCTGATCTCTTCCAGAACTTTCAAAAAATTGATTCATATACCCAATTTCAAACTTTATATTATCATTTAGCTTATATCCTAGTCCTCCAAAAACTCTATTTCTATCAAAAACAGCTTTTTCAGTATTTAGAAAAATCTCATTATAAGCAGAAGCATAAAGCATCTTTTCTGAAGACTCCTTAACTATTAAAGGATAATTAAGAGATAAAAAATAACGGAAACGCATTTTAAAATCGGATTCAACAAAGCGTTGCTCAAATCTGTACCGATGTTTCATTTTTAATTTACCTGCTTTTTGCTTTGTTGTAAATTGCTGATAAATTCTATGCTCATTAATCGATTCTTTTTCAGACGATTCTCCTATATAATTTTCAGATAAAATATAACCATATCCAATAAGCACATTGTTGTTATTTTCCGTTAGATTATACCCTAGTCCTGTACGTAAAAGTAATTGTTCAAGATCTCCTATAGCATCATAATTTCTGTATTGCACTTCATTATGAATATTCCAAGTTGAGTCTATCTTTTTACTACCTATATATATCAACCAATTACCCAAGTTACTATCTTGGGCATGAGTAAATAAAGGAAGCATTAACCCTAAGGTTAATGCTCCTAAACTTATTTTATGTATCTTTTTTATGATTTTCATATAATAAGATGTTCTTATTCATAAAAAGCAACACTTCCGTCAGCAACACTATACATTGCTCCTACCATTTTAATTTCTCCAGCAGCTTCCATTTCTGCTAAGATTGAGCTCTCTTTTCTAATTCTCTCAATAGATAATTGCACATTCATAGCAGCTACTTTTTCTACTTTAGCATCACTCATTTCTTCATCAACTGCGTTTACAGCTGGTTGAATTTTATCTAATAACGCTGTAATATTACCTAACTCTACATGTTTACATGCTGCAGTAACCGCTCCACATTTTGAATGCCCCATTACTACAACTAGTTTAGAACCTGCAACTTTACAAGAATACTCCATTGATCCTAATACATCTTCGTTAATGATGTTTCCAGCAACTCTAGCACTAAAGATATCACCAATTCCTTGATCGAAAACTAATTCTGCTGGTACTCTAGAATCAATACAACTTAACACTACAGCAAAAGGATATTGCCCTGTTGAAGTTTCGTTTACTTGAGTTAACAAGTTTCTGTCAGCTTTACTATTTGCTTGAAATCTTTTATTTCCTTCTACCAACATGTTGTATGCATCAGTTGGTGTAAGCTTATCTTGAGATATTTTTGTTTGTGTATTCATAATACTTTTATTTTTTTATAGTTGGTTGTTAAATTGCTTGTGGTCTTAGTTTAAAAAATTCTATATAACTAGGAGGGTTTTCTACAGTTCCTCTTTCTGAAATTAATTTGATATTTATATTTCGTTCTTCTGCTTTCAGAACAAAATCATCTAAAATCTCTACAATATCATGATCAAGAAAACGTGTTTTTCTTACATCTAAATCTAGGTAAGAATTTTCAGGCAAACTATCTAACTCTTTTAAAATTGCCCCTTTATTAAAGAAGGTAACCTCTTCTGCTAGTGTCATTTTTATTTTTTCTACTCCGTTACTTTTATCTTCAATATGTAAGAAGTGAGAGTTTCTGTAACTTTTAATTAAAATAACAACAATACCTACACATAAACCTAAAGCAATACCTTTTAATAAATCTAAACCAACAATACCAACTACGGTTACAATAAATGGTAAGAATTGTTTCCAACCTAGTTTAAACATCTCTAAAAATAATTTAGGTTTTGCTAATTTATATCCTACAATTAATAGGATAGCAGCTAACACCGAAAGTGGTATATTGTTTAATAATTTAGGGATGATAATTACCGAAATTAGTAATAAAAATCCGTGAACAATTGCTGATATTTTTGTTCTACCACCAGAATTGATATTGGCAGAACTACGAACAATTACCTGTGTAATTGGTAACCCACCAATTAAACCAGAAATAATATTACCAGCTCCTTGAGCAAATAGTTCTCTGTTAGTAGGTGTTACATTATTATGAGGGTCTAATTTATCAGTAGCCTCTACACATAACAATGTTTCTAAACTAGCTACTAAACCAATAGTAAAAGCAGTTATCAAAACTTCTGGATTACTAATAGCAGAAAAGTCAGGAAAAGTAAACTGAGCTAAAAAAGCATCAAATCCGTCTGGTGTTGGTACCCTAACCATACCACTACTTACAATGTCTAAATCAGAACCTTTAGTAACCATATAATAAACAATACCAATAGCAACTGCTACGATTGGCCCTTGGATAATTTGAAATATTTTAGCCTTTTTAGCTAATACCGCAGACCATAATAATAAAATAAGTAAACTGATTACACCTGCTATTAACGAAGAAGTGTCTATTTTATCTAAACTAGATAAGAAACCAAAAATATTAAATCCTTTGTCTTGTGCATTTTCATGACCAAAAAAGAAAGGAACTTGCTTTAAAAAGATAATGATACCAATACCGGTAAGCATTCCTTTAATTACGGAAGAAGGGAAGTAGTATCCAATAACCCCTGCTTTTAACACCCCTAAAAGTATTTGAAAAACACCTGCTAATACTACAGCAACTAAGAAGCTTTCGAAACCTAAACTTTGAATCGATACTAAAACAATAGCTGCTAATCCAGCTGCAGGACCACTAACTCCAATTTTAGATCCAGAAATGGCACCAACGATGATACCACCAATAATACCAGAAATCACCCCACTAAACAACGGAGCTCCACTGGCTAAAGCAATACCTAAACATAAAGGTAGTGCTACAAAAAATACAACGACACTTGCTGGCAAGTCGTTTTTAATGTATTTAAACATAAAATATATAGTTATTATGCCCACATCAAAATAATGAAGGCGTTTTAAAAAATCTTAAAAAAAACGATAAACTATATATTGTATTCGGGGGGAGGTAGTTGAATTTTAAATGAATATGTAGAAACTCCTTCAATAAAATAAATTGAAGTTAATGTAGTATTAGCATTATAAAAATTTGAATCAATTACTGATAAAAAGAAAGGTTCTTTTTTCTCTTCTTCGTTTTCTTCAGTATCAATATCTTCTATTTCTTTTTCTTCGTTGCCTTCTCTGTCATCATCGTTTGAATCTTCCATAACTATATAGCACTCCTCATTGATTAACGATACCATTGACGGAGCCAAAATGGATAAGGTTAAAATAAATGAAAGCGATATGAAAGTTAACGACTTAAACACTACTCTTTTTTTTGGCAAAAATAATAGGATTTTTAAATTCACCCCTATAATTCTTGTTAAAAAAATCAAAAATATTTTAATAGAAACTTTGAATATCACACAAAAAAAGGAGCTTAAATGAACTCCTTTTTTAAATATTTTAATATTTCTCTTTAATCCAATTTAAACACTCTTTGAAGTTTCCGAATAAATGTTCTTTAGATACCAAATCAGGAATAATATCTATACGCTCTAACATATACTTAGGTTGTTTTAATACACCAACCATAATTATCTTTTTCCCGTTCTTAACTAAATCAACCAAAACATCTTCCATAGCGTACAAACCAGATTGATCTATATATGCCATTCTACTCATTCTAATAACAACCGTAGAGGCGGATTCAGGAATTTGCTTTGCTAATGCCTGAAAATCACTCGTAGAACCAAAGAACAGTGGCCCTTTAATATGCTTGATAAAAATTTCATCTTTTAAATGTTCTGGAAAATCAATTTCATCTGACCATGATTTTTCATTTTTCAGCGATTTCACATCTGAACGTTCAGCCGTTAGATCTCCCATTTTTTTCATAAACATTAATGATGCTATTACTAAGCCTATACCTACTGCATAAACCAAATTCCAAACTGAAGATAGCACCAAAACAACTAGCATTATAATCACTTCAGGACGTGGCATATAAGGAATCGCCTTCAATCCTTTATAATCCATTACCCCGATACCTACAGTAACTAATATCCCTGCTAAAACAGCTGCTGGTATTTGTGAGGCAATTGGCCCTAATGCTAATAAAATAATAAGCAACATTAATCCTGCAACCATACCTGAAAGTTTCGTTTTCCCTCCCGCATTAATATTTACAACCGTTCTAATGGTAGCTCCTGCACCTGGGATACCACCAAACAATGCTCCAATACTATTTCCAATACCTTGACCAATTAATTCTTTGTTTGGCTTATGTTTGGTTTTAGTCATATTATCAGCTACAACAGATGTTAACAAAGAGTCTATCGCTCCTAAAAGCGCCAAAGTCAATGCTGTAAACACATACGGAGTAATGCTATTTAATTTAAACGCAGTAAAAATTTCAAAGTTCGGAATTGGTAATCCGCTTGGTATTTCTTGTATAGGTCTATAATCCAACCCAAAACCAACTGCAACCCCCGACATTACCAATAAAGCCACCAATGTACTTGGTACTTTTGTGGTGATTTTCTTGAAACCAAATATGATTATAATAGTACCTAAAGCTAACAACAACTCTAACCAATTAATGTGTTGCAATGCACGAGGTAATATTTTAAGCGTTCCAAAAACTCCTGAAGCATCAGAATTTGCTAAAATTTGAGATTCTCTTAAAATTTGAGCTTGCGTAATAGTTTCAGCTCTTTTAATAGTTTCTTTAAAATCTTCTAAAACTAAAATACCTTCTCCGGCTTCTTCTTTTAGGATATTATCTAACATAATTTCTTCAGCATGCGGTTTAAATTGTTCTACAAAAGCAATATCTTCTTTTGGGTAATATCCTATTGAAGGTAATATTTGTGTTACTAAAATGATAACTCCAATTGCAGTCATAAAACCAGAAACTACAGGATAAGGAATATACTTAATGTATTTTCCCAAACCCAAAAGACCTAATCCTACTTGCATTAATCCCGCTAATAAAAACACAGTTAAAATGGCTGGTAATGCTTTTGAAACATTACCATCAAATGCGGCAATAATTCCTGCAATTACAACCATACTTACAGCTGTCATAGGTGCTGTTGGCCCAGAAATTTGAGTATTCGTACCACCAAATAACGCGGCAAAGAAACTTACGAAAATTGCTCCATATAATCCTGCACTAGGCCCTAATCCAGAACTTACTCCAAAAGCCAAAGCTAATGGTAACGCAACAATTCCAGCAGTTATACCACCAAACAAGTCGCCTTTAAAGTGTTTAAAATCAAATATTTTTTTCATCCGTTGTATTGTTTTGATTTCGATTTTACAAACCACATGTCATTCATAATAAAACAACACATGTAATAAATATCCATAAAGAAATTGAAGATACAAAATTTGTAACTTAATATGTAGCAATCTACATCTTAAATATATTTTCCTTTTTTATTTATTCAAAGAAAAGCCTAAAACATTTCTCTTTTTAGAGGAAGCTTATAAATGTTATTCATTTTTTTACCTACACTTAACATTAAGTTAACATTGAGTGCGGTTATTTGCAGTGCAAAAAAATAATAAGACACAACAAAATGAAAAATTTAAAAAGTTATTTATCTGTATTCGTAATCTTAATTGGATTATCAGCAGTAGCTCAAGAAACAAATAGTCCTAAGTTCGGAAAAGGACTTTTTAACTTAGTTGGAAAAGACAGCACTTGGACAATGAAAGTTGGCGCTAGAATGCAATTTTTAGCAACAAACGCATGGGACATGGATGCAAACGGAGATTTTGGAAAAGCTGAAAGTAATTTTTTAGTTAGAAGAGCTCGTTTAAAATTTGGAGGTTTTGCATACAGTCCAAAACTTACTTATAAAATTGAGTTAGGTTTATCTAATAGAGATATTGGAAAAGCAACTAAATACACTAATGATGCACCTAAGTACATCTTAGACGCAGTTATAAAGTGGAATTTCTACAAAAACTTAACGTTATGGGCTGGTCAAACGAAACTACCAGGAAACAGAGAGCGTGTAATATCTTCTGGAAACTTACAATTTGTTGACCGTTCTAAATTAAATAGTAATTTCAATATTGATCGTGATATGGGATTACAATTAAGACATCACTTTACTTTAGGAGAAAAATTCTTAGTAAGAGACATGTTTTCTATCTCTCAAGGGGAAGGAAGAAATGTTACTACAGGAAACGAAGGTGGACACCAATATACTGCAAGAGTTGAAGTTTTACCATTTGGTAAATTTACCGGAAAAGGTGATTATTCAGGAAGTGATTTAAAAAGAGAAGCTTCTCCTAAATTTGCTTTAGGTGCTACTTACAACTTAAATGATAAGGCTGTAAAGAACAAAGGAAGTCAAGGAAGTTACAACGAAAATACTGCTACAGTAGAAGGATTTGACTTAGCAAACGTTTCTACTGTATTTGTAGACGCTATGTTTAAGTATAAAGGAATCTCTTTTATGGGAGAATACGCAAATAGAGATACTAATGAAAATGCAATAGGCGCTGTGAAAAAAGGTAACTCTCTTAACCTACAAGCTGGTTATTTATTTAAATCTAACTGGGAAGTTGCAGGACGTCATACTAATGTGAAATTTAACGGAGCAGATTTCTCTACTAACTATTACACCTTAGGAGTTTCTAAATTTATAGTAGGACACAAACTTAAAGTACAATCAGACCTTACTTACGCTGATGAAACTGGAATGGAGTCTGGTGGATTAGAATACCGTTTACAATTTGACATCCATTTCTAGGAAAAGTCAAAACCCCATAATTCAAAAAGAGCCCTAATTGGGCTCTTTTTTGTGCCATTATTTTCTATGTTACCTTAATGTTAAGTGCTTTTCTATTTTGATAACACTATGGTAACTTTTTCTTTATTTTAGGATAACTTTTAAACTTCTCTTCTACTGTATTTTTGTAATGCAAAAAAACACACAAACAAAAAGATGAAAAAAATTGCAATGATTTTAACAGCAGCTATCGTACTAGTTGCTTGCGGAAAAAAGAACGAAGAAAAAACAGTAGCAGAAAGCACAAAAACCACTTTATCAGGAACTATTAAAGTTGACGGATCAAGTACTGTATTTCCAATTACAGAAGCAGTAGCTGAAGAGTTTAGATCGGTTGAACCAAAAGTTAAAGTAACTGTTGGTGTTTCTGGAACTGGAGGAGGATTTAAAAAATTCTCAAGAGGAGAGACTAACTTATCTAACGCATCTAGACCGATTAAATCAAAAGAAAAAGCAGCTTGTGAAGCTAATAATATTAAGTACTTAGAATTAGAAGTGGCTTATGACGGTTTAGCGGTAACTATTAACCCTGCAAACGACTGGGTAGATTCTTTTACTGTAGAAGAATTAAAGAAAATTTGGGAACCAACTGCACAAGGAAAAATAATGAAATGGAACCAAATTCGTCCGGAATGGCCAAATGAAGAAATTCATTTATTCGGACCAGGAACTGCATCAGGAACTTACGATTATTTTGCAGAAGCTATCTGTGGTAAAAAAGTTGGTACTCGTGGAGATTACACTGCAAGTGAAGACGATCACGTATTAGTACAAGGAATTGCTGGAGATAAATATGCTTTAGGTTTCTTTGGATTAGCGTACTATGCCGAAAACAAAGACAAATTATCTCTTATTGGAGTTCATAACGGAACTGAAGTTGTAAAACCTTCTTTAGAAACTGTTAAAAACGGAACTTACAAACCATTATCAAGACCATTATTTGTATACGTAAACAGTACATCAGTAAAATCTCCAGAAGTAGTAGAATTTGTAAACTTCTATATAGATAACGCTGGAGAATTATCTAAGGATGTTGGATATATCCCTTTACCAGCAGATAAATATGCTTCTCAAAAAGAAAGCTTTAAAACTTTTGTTGAAAGTAACAAATAAGCAGAAGTTTAATCTGGACAATCAGGTAACTACCATAGTTGCCTGATTTCCTTGTTCACAAATAAAATGCGTAAAATAAAAGAACTTGTAATTGAAAGGTCACTTTTATCAAGTGCCTTAATTACTATTGCAATTACCATTGGGATTGTATTGGTACTTGCTATCGAGGCGTTTCATTTTTTTAGAGAAGTTTCTATAGTAGATTTTTTAACAGACACACAATGGACTCCATTGTTTGTTGACAAACATTACGGAATACTTCCTTTATTATCTGGAACATTACTAACATCGTTTATAGCAATTTCTGTAGCATTACCAATTGGTTTATCAATTAGTATTTACTTGAGTGAATACGCGCCAAAAAGCTTTAGAAAAACTGTAAAACCATTATTAGAATTATTAGCTGCAGTACCTACCGTAGTTTATGGTTTTTTTGCACTAATAGTAGTAACACCTATTTTGCAACAAATTATTCCAGGCTTATCAGGTTTTAATTCCTTATCAGCAGGTTTTGTAATGGGAATTATGATTATTCCTTACATTTCTTCAATTTCAGAAGATGCATTACATGCTGTACCAAATGCTTTAAGAGAAGCTTCATTTGGCATGGGAGCCACTAAGTTACAAACTGCATTTAAAGTGGTCGTTCCCGCAGCATCATCAGGTATAATTGTTTCCATCATTTTAGCAATATCAAGAGCAATAGGTGAAACTATGATTGTTGCCGTAGCCGCAGGTCAACAACCACGATTAACACTTGACCCTACCGTTCCTGTAGAAACGATTACAGCATATATTGTTCAAGTTAGTTTAGGAGATGTAGAACATGGATCCGTGGAGTACAGAACAATTTTTGCAGCCGGAATTACCTTATTTGTGTTTACATTTTTACTAAATACATTGAGCTACAGAATTAGAAAAAAATACCAAGAACGCTATGAATAATATTCAAAAGAACAGACTTAAAGATCAGATCTTTAAAGTTTGGGGAATCGGCTGTACTTTATTTGCTTTAATCTTACTCGTTTTTTTTATTGGTGACATATTAATTGATGGAATTATGCGTATAGACTGGGATTTCATTACAGATTTACCATCAAGAAAAGCTGAAAAAGCAGGGATATACACCGCTCTAATGGGTAGCATTTGGATTCTTTTATTGACTACAGTAATTGCTTTTCCTGTAGGAGTTGCAGCCGGAGTATACTTAGAAGAATACAGCTCGAAAAATAAATTATCAGCTATACTAGAAATCAATATCTCAAACCTTGCTGGAGTGCCTTCTATTATTTATGGATTGCTTGGTTTAGAAGTTTTTGTAAGAATCATGGGCTTAGGCGCAAGTGTTTTAGCAGGAAGTTTAACTTTATCATTGTTAATTTTGCCAATTATAATTGTGGCTACACGTGAAGCCATAAAAGCCGTTCCAAAATCTATTAAAGATGCATCTTATGCATTAGGAGCTTCTAAATGGCAAACCATCTGGAAACAAGTATTACCTGCATCTGCTGGTGGTATTTTAACGGGTGTTATCTTAGCCCTATCTAGAGCAGTAGGGGAAACTGCTCCATTAATTGTTGTTGGTGCTTTAGCATATGTACCGTTTGCACCAGAAAGTCCGATGGATGAATTTTCAGTATTACCAATACAAATATTCAACTGGATTTCTAGACCACAACACGGCTTTATAGAAAATGCAGCAGCAGCAATTATCATCTTATTATTAATTACCTTCTTTATGAATGGTATAGCCGTTTACTTTAGAAACAAATGGCAAAAGAAATTAAAATAATTATGGAAACAGTTACAGCACAAATTCCGCTAGATAAAATTATAGACCCTTCTTTAAAAAAGAAAGCAAAAATAGAAGTAAAAGACGTTAAAGTTTGGTATGAAGATTTCAATGCAATTAAAGGCATTGATATGAATATAAAGCCAAATACTGTAACCGCTTTTATTGGCCCTTCTGGTTGTGGAAAATCAACATTCTTAAGACTTTTCAATAGAATGAATGACTATGTAGAAGGTTTTAGAATGGAGGGTAAAATAAAAGTCAATGGAGACAACATTTACAAGAAAAAAATAAATGTAGAAGAGTTACGTAAAGAAATAGGGATGGTTTTTCAAAAACCAAATCCTTTTCCAAAATCTATTTTCGAAAATGTTGCTTATGGATTAAAAATTCAAGGAATCACAGATAAAAAAATAATTGAAGAGCGTGTAATTGATTGTTTAAAACAAGTAGCGTTATGGGATGAAGTTAAGGACGATTTAAAAAAATCAGCAATGGCATTATCTGGAGGACAACAACAACGCTTGTGCATTGCTCGTACTTTAGCAGTACAACCTTCTATTATTTTAATGGATGAACCTACCTCTGCTTTAGACCCTATTTCTACAGCAAAAGTAGAAGAGTTAATCTTTAAACTAAAAGAAAAATACACTATAGTTATTGTTACTCACAACATGCAACAAGCAAGTAGAATAAGTGATTATACTGCATTTTTCTATTTAGGTGAATTGGTAGAATACAACAAAACAAAAACAATTTTTACGAACCCAGAAAAACAACAAACCGAAAACTACATCACAGGTCGTTTTGGGTAGTATAGCATTTTTTTTAACAAAAACATTATGGCAAACGCACAATACCAAAGAGATTTATTAAACGAATCAGGAGCAGAAATGTTAGCAATTTGTACGTCTCAATTAGAAAAAGCAAAAGACGCCTTTTTAAATCATGATAGTGATTTAGCAGAAGAAGTAATATTAAATGAAGTACGTGTAAACGCGTTAGATTTAAGGATAGAAAAAAGTTGCGAAAAGTTTTTGGCACTATATAACCCAGTAGCTATAGATTTACGTTTCATTATGGCTATCAGAAAAATAAACTTCGATTTAGAACGAATAGCAGATCATGCTTACAGTATTTCTAAATACGTTGTAGAGGTAGACGAGAAAATTCCTCCACATTTATTTAAAGCATTACAGTTTCAAGAAATGTACGATACAATCGTAAATATGTTAGAGAAAATAACTGAAGCATATGAAAATAAGGATGTTAAGGTTGCTAGAAAAGTATTTAAAAAAGATAAAATTTTAGATAAAATAAATGCTGACTCTTTTGCTGTTTTAGAAACAGAAATTAAAAAGGATAATAATATAATATCAGAAGCTTTATTATTATTTTCTGTAATCAAGAAAATGGAACGTGTAGGCGATTTAATCAAAAATATTGCTGAAGAAATCATTTTCTATATTGATGCAGAAGTGGTGAAACACAAAAAGAAAAAATAGTTTACACAGCAACTATGCATCGCTAACATGTGATAAACAATAATACACATCATAATTAACAGTCTGATATTCAGTAAAATGTTAATTATGATGTTTTTAATTTTACCAATTGATAACATTACCGTAACATTAGAAATTTTTATTTGAAGTAGGTTTGCACCGTTACTTTCAATAAAAATAGTTTTAATTATGGATAATATTTATCTTTTAATGGTTATTGCGCTAGGAGTACTAGCGGTAATCGATTTAGTTGTAGGGGTTAGTAATGACGCCGTAAATTTCTTGAACTCTGCTATAGGATCAAAAGCAGTTTCATTTAAAACCATCATGATTGTTGCCAGTATTGGTATTGCTTGTGGATGTATTTTCTCAAGTGGAATGATGGAAGTTGCTCGGAAAGGGATATTTGTTCCTGGAAACTTTATGTTTGATGAGATTATGGTCATATTCATGGCTGTAATGATCACCGACATATTGTTACTTGACATTTTCAACACGCTAGGAATGCCTACTTCTACTACGGTTTCTATCGTATTCAACTTATTAGGAGCAGCTGTTTGTATCGCTTTAATAAAAATTAGCGGAAATGACTCACAAACATATTCTGACCTTTTTAGTTATATAAATACTGAAAAAGCAAAGCAAATTATCGGAGGAATTCTACTCTCCGTTGTCGTCGCCTTTTCTGTCGGTGCTATAGTACAATATATATCAAGAGTTTTATTGTCGTTCCATTTTGAAAAGAAAGCAATATGGGTTGGTGCCTTATTTGGTGGTGTTGCCATGACTGCCTTAGTATACTTCATATTAATGAAAGGTATTAAAGGAGCAGATATTGCTAAACAAAGTTTCGATTTCACAAACGGATTAACAATCAAAAAATTCTTGGAAAGCTATGTACTAGAATTGGTTGCAGCATTCTTTGTGTTCTGGACAGCATTCTCATATGTTTTCATGAAGTTTTTAAATCAAAACATCTATAAATTAATTATCATCATAGGTACATTCTCATTAGCATTAGCTTTTGCAGGAAATGATTTAGTAAACTTTATTGGTGTACCAATTGCAGGATGGCAATCGTACGAAGCATGGATCGGGTCTGGTGTACCAGCAAATGAATTTGCAATGGATGCCTTAGGTAAGAAAGTACCAACACCAACACTTTGGTTATTTTTAGCAAGTTCTGTTATGGTTGCAACTTTGTGGCTGTCATCAAAATCAAAAGAAGTATTAAAAACATCTTTAAGTTTATCAAGTCAGGAAGACACAAAAGAACGCTTCAAGCCTAACTTTTTATCTAGGGGTGTAGTAAGGGGATCAATTGTATTGTCTAAATATTTTTCAGTAATTATTCCTGATGCTTTAAACAAAAAAATAGACTCACAATTTGAAAAGCCGGTAATTGAACTTTCAAAAGATAAGACATATGAATTACCAGCTTTCGATATGGTAAGAGCATCTGTTAACTTAATGGTTGCCGGTATATTAATTTCAATTGCAACATCATACAAACTACCTTTATCTACAACTTATGTAACGTTTATGGTCGCCATGGGTACTTCTTTAGCAGATAGAGCTTGGGGAGCAGAAAGTGCTGTTTATCGTGTAGCTGGAGTAATTAATGTTATTGGTGGATGGTTTCTAACCGCAATGAGTGCATTCTGTGCTGCAGCAGTAGTTGCTTTCTTAATATCATGGAATGTAAAAGTAATGGTCCCTGTTTTATTATTAGTTACCGCTGCTTTATTAACTAAAAACATGCTTGCACACCGTAAAAAGTCTAAAGCAGGAAAAGAAGAAGATTCTATTGTACAAGCAGAAAGTAGCTCTATACAAGGTGTTATTGAAGAAAGTGCTGACAACATTAGAGCTGTTGTAAGCAGAACTTCTAAAATTTACACTAACACTATTGACAGTTTAGCTAAGCAAGATTTAGAAGGACTTAAGAAAAGTAAAAGAGGTGTTAAAAAATTAGACGACGAAGTTGAAGCATTAAAAGACAACATTTTCTACTTTATTAAAAACTTAGACGAATCAAGTTTAGGAGCTAGTGATTTCTATATTAATGTAATTGGAAACTTACAGGATATGTCACAATCTTTAGAATACATCTCTAAAGCGAGTCATAAACACGTAAACAACAATCACTTGAAATTGCGTTTCAATCAAATAAAAGACTTAAAAGAAACAGAACAACAATTAAAAACATTGTTCGGCAAAATTAAAAGTACTTTTTCTGAGCGTAATTTTGATAACATTGATACTATTCTTGATGAGAAACAACAATTACTTGACACTGTTAATGAACGTATCAAGAAACAAGTTTCTAGAACTAGAACAGAAGAAGATAGCCCTAAGAACACAACGCTTTATTTTAGTTTACTACTAGAAACTAAAGATTTAATTAAAGCAACTATGAGTTTATTAGAAGCTTACAATGAACAATAATTAAAATAACAAGCAAACACACAAAGGGAACATCATAATTGATGTTCCCTTTTTTTTAACAAAATTTAAATATATTTGTTATTCTTAGCTCTATAATTCAAGCTTTAAACACAAGTATATGAGCCTGAAAAAGTTATGCTTTTCAGAAAAGCATTCACTACATAACGATCAAGACTACTTATAAAACTTACTAGTGTGAAAAATTCATTTTCAAAGAGTTTTGTTAACTAAATTATTTAGCGTACTTTTGCAAACTCTTTCGAGAGTAAGGAATGTTTAATAATTAAAAAGAATTAGTGTGGATACATTAAGCTACAAAACTAT
>Ga0209291_1000943_pt1 | contig 27125 bp, 16 predicted proteins | sample GOMGulsemesocosm_FD_184633 | JGI IMG/M metagenome (GOLD analysis project Ga0209291, IMG submission 184633) | Methane-oxidizing microbial communities from mesocosms in the Gulf of Mexico - GOM9B Gulf of Mexico (SPAdes) (version 2) | ecosystem: Environmental > Aquatic > Marine > Cold seeps...
ATTTATATCTACATTTATATCTACATTTATATCTACAATAGTGGATTAAATAAATAAAATAGGCTTTCCAAAAACCGTTGTACTCGACTTCGTTGTCGCCACTCGGTTAAACAAATTTTATGTGAGTGTGCTATATAAGATAGTTGTAATTGATAAAGTTCGGCAATAAAAGGGGATTGATCTATAAGTAATGTGACCTCAAAATTGAGCCAAAAACTACGCTTATCCAAGTTAACCGTCCCCACCAAACATAATTCATTATCCACAAGAATACTTTTGGTATGCAGCAGCCCATCCTGATATTGGTATATTTCAACACCGCAAGCTAACAATTCATCAAAAAAACCTTTACATGCATAATCCACCATACGAGAGTCATTTTTTTCTGGCAGAATAATTTGTACCTTAACACCACGCGCACTGGCCGTTTTAAGTGCCGCCTGTAACGCTTCATCAGGCACAAAGTAAGGGGTCGTTAGAATTAATGATTTTTGTGCTGAATAAATTGCTGAAACCAACACTTGATGAATATTATCATAATCAAAATAAGGACCTGATGGAATCACTTGTACTTGGCTGTTCTCTTCAAAGACCGAGCTTTCCTTGTACTTAGAAATAGTGCTATTAACTAAACTTTCTCCAGTTTCCATTTCCCAGTCCCATTCAAGTAATGAACCAGTAATAGGAATAATCGGCCCTTGCATACGGATCATAATATCAACCCACTCACCCACGCCGGCATTTTGTTTAAATACTTGAGGATCGATCAAGTTCATGCTCCCGGTGTAACCAACATTACTATCAATAGCAATGAGCTTGCGGTGCATACGTAAATCTTGACGATGGAAGAATATCCGCATTGGCCCTACAGGTAACACCTCGACAAGATGGATACCTGCTTGCTTAAAGCATTTAGGCCAATGGCTTTTGAAGAACGCAGAGCTACCTACAGAGTCGAGCATGACCCGACAATCAACACCTCGTTTTGCGGCATTAATCAATGCTAACGCCACCAGGTCAGCTTTACCACCAAGCGCCCATATATAAAACTCTATATACACGACGTTAATGGCACTATTAATGTCAGCCGTTATCTGCTCAAGAATACAGTGAGGACTGGTTAATAACGTCAATTTATTGCCTCTTACGCTAGGCATTTGAAAACGACTATAAATCAGTTCACGCAACGGAGTAACCAAGGCGCTGGTATGACTGCCTTTTTTAACTCGATAGGGTGCTGCGCACTGGTTAATTCGTTGCGTAAAAGGCCCTAACATCGCCTCCGCTCTTTGTACTCTTTTTTTGCCTAAATACAACTCACCAAAAATAACATACACAATAACGCCAGCAAACGGTAACGTGTAAATAACAGCTAACCACGCCAACGAAATACTCGCAGATCGCCGTTTAGTAATAACCCGAAATGACACTAATATAATGATTACTGCATGCAAAAAAACGAGCAACAAGGTAATAAAATTAGTGAACGAATCCCAGCTATACATTTTTATTTTCAATCCAGTTTTTCAAACGTTTCACATCATGCAGGTATTCGGTATTAATTTGTTCAACCCAATCATCGATATTCTCCCACCATGTAGGCTGCTCTGGTGATTGTGCTAATTGTGATACCTGCTGTATACGTACTAATCCAATCGAACCTGCCGCGCCTTTGATCTTATGTGCTTCATCAACAATCGCATCTTGGTCTCTGGCGGTTAAATTCGAGTTCAATATTGCTAAATAATGAGGCATTGTTTGTTCAAATAAACAAACACTTTGTAATAAAAGCTCCTTACCTAATGTATCAAGATATTGTTGTAATAAATCAATATCAAGATATTCTTCGAGCATTTCCCGCTCATCAGCGAGGGCGGCAGGTGTATAGTTAACCTTCGGTTTTTCACCTTGTTCGACACTGTGCAGTAAGCGCGTGATCACGCCAGTCACAGCGTTAATAGACAGCGGTTTACTTATTGCGTCGTCCATACCTTTCTCAATGTATTCTTGACGATTATTGATCACATTTGCAGTGAGCGCGATAACTGGAGGTAACTCCAACGCGGTATTTTCCCGTAATACTTTAATAATTTCAAATCCAGAAATATCAGGTAAATTAATATCAAGAAAAATTAAATCATAGGTGTTTTCTTCCGCCATTTGGATCGCACTGCGACCATCGACAGCAACTTCAACAGTATGGCCTAATTTATTTAATATCGCCGTACATACAGTAACATTCAGCTCGATATCTTCGACAAGTAATATCAACAGTTTAGTTTGCTCACTTTCAACAACCGAACTACTTTGTAAACTGTCCACCCCATCCACATCAAATTCAATCGTAAAACAAGCACCTTGACCTAGCTCACTGCTCACCCAAATATCGCCGCCCATCGCCGTCATGAGGCTTTTTGCGACAGACAATCCAATACCCGTTCCGGTTGCCCGTTTACTTCCCTGTTCCTGATAATACATCGCAAATATTTTATCTTGGCCTTCTGCCGAAATACCAATACCGGTATCCTCAACCTCAAAGGTCAAACCAATTTTATTATCTGCTTCCTCACTGGTAAACACCCGAATGCTCACTTCACCCGAATCGGTAAACTTCACCGCATTAGACACCAAGTTCCACAATACTTGACGCAATCGAGTGCCGTCAGCATTAATAAAGTCTGGGATATCACCAAATACATCAAACTCTAAAACCAAGCCTTTTTGCTCGGCTTGAAGCAGGGCTAGCGTTTTTATATCATTCAGAAAACTTCTAAATTCAATCGGTTGATTTACGATTTCAAACTTACGACGATCAAATTTGTCCAAATCAATAATATCATTAAAGATATTACCCATAGTTTGGGCACTCACATAGATCGTATTTAAATGCTGACGTTGCTCATCGTTAAGCGAACCATCAAGTAAAATCCGGCTTAAACCAACAACACCATTTAAAGGGGTACGTAATTCATGGCTAATGGTCGAAATAAATGTGGTTTTGTCGCGGCTGGCTTTCTCTAGCGCATCTTGGTATTTCTTACGTTCGGTAATATCGCGGCCATAACCAAGTACGCCGATATATTCATTTCGTTGCCCAAAAAAGGGCACTTTCCGCAATTCAAAGCAGGCCTTGTGACCATCAGGATATGTTAACCATTGTTCATAGGTTTCTGGTAATTGAGTGCTCAATACGGCTTTATCTGTTGCCGCGAACTTAGCCGCAATCTCAGTATCAAAAGCATCAAACGGCGTCAAACCAATAAGCTCTTTTTCAACTTTACCCGTTAACGCTTCCATCGATAAATTACAGCCAGAAAACTGCCCACGCTCATTACTGTAATAAACGAGATCGGGAGAACTATCAATGAATGACCGCACTAATGCCGAGCGTTCTTCGACAACTAATTGTGCTTGTTCACGCTGAAATACTTCATTCTCTAAGTCTTTGAAGGCTTGGTTTCTATCTGCTTCTGCTTTTTTACGTTCTTCAAACTCATCATTAAGTTCAATTAGATTAACTTGTAATTCTTGCTGAAGCTGCAAGTCTCGAGCGCGCACTTCTTGCAGTTTGTACACCATTTTACTCAGGCGTTTGCGCGAGTCCTCAAGTTGTTGCACGACAATCGAAAGGAAGAATACCACCCAAGGCGTCACGACACTCGCAAATAAAATTGCGGCATATAAATCGTCAAGTTTAACTTCTCCACGTAGGATATAATTAATACTTGCTTGTATCGTAATAGAAAAGAAAATAACCGTGGCGGCAGAAAAAATACTAAACCGAATAACACCTAACTTAGTAAGCATATCAACATAATATTGAGCCCAAGCTCTGATTTTCATCATGGTTTATCCATATAAAATTATCTAGAATATCCATAATATACGACAGGTTATACGCAAACCATAGAAAAATTAAGGTTTTAATAAATCAAAATCTAATTCCTGTATGTCATTATCATGACTTAACTCTTGATACACCGAATACTGATTTCGTCCATTTTCCTTCGCGATATATAATGCCTTATCCGCATTTTCAAGTAATTGTACTTCCGAACTTTCAGATACTGGGCACATAGTTGCAATACCGATACTCAGTGTGACATGTTTTGCCGCTTTAGAATAAGCATGCTCAATACCTAAACCTTCAACAGCAGTAATGATCTTACTGGCAAGGCGAGTTGCCCCCTCTTCATCGGTATTAGGCAAAATAACAGCAAACTCTTCACCACCATAACGCGCGACTAAATCAGCCCCACGATGTACTTGGTCATTCATCACTTGGGCTAACTCAGTCAATACAATATCGCCCATTGGATGACCGTAATTATCATTATATAACTTGAAACAATCGACATCGCAGAACAATAAAGACATCTGTTTCACTTCTCGATGATGAGTTGACCAATAATGCTGTAGCTTATTATCAAAGGTGCGTCGATTCGCCACTTTTGTCAGAGCATCCGTTGAACTCAGTTCATCGAATTTCTCAATGGCTTGCTCAAGATCATGCTCAATACGCTTACGTTCAGTTAAATCTCGATAGATAATTAAAATACCACTTTCACCGTTAGTATTATTTACATAGCGCTGCTTACATATTTCATACCAACGCGGGTTTTGCTCTGATAGATGCAACAACTCTTCATAGCGAACAGATTTACCATCCAGTAATAATTGGTTTTCTTGCTCAAACAGCCACGATCTTTTATCAATACTAATCAAGTTTTCTCTATCCATGCCAATCAAATCCGCATGTTTAACACCAACGACTTCACAATACCCTTCGTTCGCACCCACAAATTTTCCATTGCAATTCATAAACGCAACGGGATCGGGTGTCGCATTAATGACTGAGTTTAATAAGCTATTATTACGGCTAAGCTCAGCTTCTATACGTAAGTGTTCACTATTTTCATTAAGTAATCGCTCATTCAGTTCCATCACTTCCGTTCGGTCATTAGATACAGTTAAGATAGCGACCACTTTTTTGTGTTCATCATACAAAGGGGATTTAATGGTTTGTAATAACATATTATTATCATCGACTGTGCTCCATTCTTCATATTTTTCAACTTTACCCGTGAGGACCGTTTTCTCATAAGAATGAATTTGAGCCAGCTTGGAGGCGCTATAAAAATCGTGTTCAAAATGGCCATTCACTTGCTCTATTGATTGGTCGAATTGAGCTGCCCATGATGGTGAACAATTAAGAATTAATCCATCTAAGGTTTTAATATGAATAAAAGCCGAATTGGAGAGAAATAAGCTATTAATGATTTGACCATCCATATCCCAAGGCGAAATAGCAGAAGAGTTTGTACCAATATGATCGATCTGACACAACCAAGCCCGGCGACGTTGATATTTGATTTGTACCGCGCTAAAGCGTAACGTCTTTTTTAGCTGCTTAATATGGAAAACATCATTAGTGACCGTAGTCTCATCAACTCGGTGGGATAAACGCTCGAAGCAACATTGTGCAATAATATTACTGGTATTATTCTCTTGATCGAAGATAGTCGCGATTGCAGAATTAGAATAAAGTATCGTGCCTTTTTTAATATCAAGAACAAGAGTGGGCGTTGCAGAAAAGGTCAATAATGATTGGCAAGTCGTGAGTTTTCGCAATAGCGTTAAAATAACAAGGATGCTTATCAATAAGGTAGTGACAACCAACCAAAACGTCATACCGACCAAGGTACTTGTTGAAAGTCCAGTAATATCCTGCCACCAACTGAATATTTCAGTTATAAAAAATCGATAATTTAAATCCATATTTTACCTAAGATCCATCTCACACAGGTAAACCATACAACACCAAAATTAGATCTCTGTAAAGCAGTTATAATTAAAACTACAGCGACCACCCACTTTTGTTTTTAATACTTTAGTACCAAGCAGCATAAACCAAATAAATCAGTACATTACGATTAAACAGTAAGATAAATACTCAGTGACAAGATTAAAAACTATGAAAACAGAGGTAAAAAATTACACAATGTCATATTGCCAAAATAAAAACCCATTTATTAAGTAATCATCAGTATTTTGGCTAGTTTATTATCCAATATCAAAACAAATGGACCATTTACATGAAAAGGTGATAAGTAGCTCAGAATACATTTTTAGATTGACCTAAGTATTAATTCTGGTAAATTTGGCAGGTTAGCCAATTTTCGGCTTTTGGAAACTTTAACGATTTATCTATTTTTTTATGTATTTTGTACCCGTGAGTAGAAGCTCTATTGGGTGTACATAGTTTAGAATTTAGTAAATTGAATGCAAGGGAGAAGTGCAATGTCAGTCTATGACCCGTCGCTGGAAAAAGACAACTGTGGTTTTGGTTTAATTGCCCATCAAGAAGGTGAAGCTAGTCACAAGTTAGTTCGCGTCGCGATTTCATCATTAGACCGTATGCAACATAGGGGCGGTATTGCGGCAGATGGAAAAACAGGAGATGGCTGTGGTTTGCTAATGCAAAAGCCTGACGGGTTTTTCCGTGCTATTGCGGCAGAAAATGATTGGAATCTCGGAAGTAACTACGCCGTTGGTATGATGTTCTTAAATCAAGACACGGATAAATCAGCAGCAGCAAAACAAATCATTAAAGAAGAACTCGAGCGCGAAACACTGAATGTTGTTGGCTGGCGTGAAGTCCCTCTTGATACGAGCGTACTCGGTGAAATTGCAATGTCATCATTGCCACAAATTCAACAAATCTTTATCAATGCTCCCGCTGGTTGGGCACCTAAAGATATCGAGCGTCGTTTATATTTAACTAAACGTCGTATCGAAAAACGCATTACAGATGATAGCGATTTCTATATTGCCAGCTTGTCAAACCTAGTCACGATCTACAAAGGTTTGTGTATGGCGGGTGATCTGCCGAAGTTCTTCTTAGACCTTGCCGATCTTCGTATGCAATCTGCAATTTGTTTATTCCACCAACGATTCTCAACAAATACATCGCCAAAATGGCCGTTAGCACAACCATTCCGCTTTATGGCGCACAATGGTGAAATTAACACGATCGAAGGTAACCGAGAATGGGCTCGCGCACGGAGTTATAAATTTAGCTCGCCATTACTCCCTGATATGCACGACGCGGCACCGTTTGTTAATACCAAAGGTTCAGATTCATCATCAATGGATAACATGCTCGAACTCTTCTTAGCCGGTGGTATGGATATTTTCCGCGCTTTCCGTCTATTAGTGCCGCCAGCATGGCAGAATCATCCCAATATGGATGATGATCTACGCGCATTCTATGATTTTAACTCAATGCATATGGAACCTTGGGATGGCCCAGCGGGTATCGTACTAAGTGATGGTCGTTATGCAGCTTGTGGGCTAGACCGTAATGGTTTACGTCCAGCACGTTATGTACGCACAACAGATGGCTTCATAACCGTGGCCTCTGAAGTCGGTATATGGGATTACACTGCTGATGAAGTTATCGAAAAAGGCCGTGTAGGCCCAGGCGAATTATTAGTTATCGATACTGAAACAGGGAAATTATGGACCTCTTGGGACATTGACCAAGAATTAAAAGGCCGTAATCCTTACCGTGAATGGTTAACTAATAATTCAACGAGACTGACACCATTTGAAGTATTACCAAAAGAAGCAATTGGTATGCGAACTTTTAATGATGAACAATTAGCAACATATCAAAAACAATTTGATTATAGTAGAGAAGAGCTCGATCAGATTATTCGTGTTCTAGGTGAAAATGCGCAAGAAGCGACAGGCTCTATGGGTGATGACACTCCGATGGCTGTACTTTCAACTAAAACACGTTCGCTGTATGACTACTTCCGCCAAAAGTTCGCGCAAGTAACCAACCCGCCAATCGATCCATTACGTGAAAACCATGTCATGTCATTGGCAACTTGCATCGGTCGTGAGCACAATGTATTTAATGAAACAGATGGTCATGCGCACCGCGTACTATTTAATTCACCAATACTACTATTCTCAGATTTCAAGCAAGTCACAGAATTAAGTAACGAGTTCTATAAAACAGCAAAAATTAACCTCTGCTTTAACGGTCAAAATGAGACCTTAGGACGCGCGGTTGCACGTATTACTGCAGAAGCAGTTGAACTTGCTACTTCAGGCGCAGTGCTATTAGTACTAACAGACCGTACGTTAGCGAAAAATCAGCTACCTATTCCAGCAGCAATGGCTGTTGGTGCAGTACAAACAGCCTTGGTTGAAGCTAACTTACGCTGTGATACCAATATTGTTGTAGAAACAGCAAGTGCCCGTGATCCGCATCATTTCGCCGTATTACTTGGTTTTGGTGCAACGGCTGTTTACCCATATCTTGCTTATGAATCACTGCGTAAACTAGTTGAAATAGAGACCATCCCACAAGATATTGCAAAGACATTATTAAACTACCGTAATGGTATTAATAAAGGCCTGTACAAGATCATGTCGAAAATGGGTATTTCTACCATTGCCAGTTACCGTTGCTCACAACTGTTTGAAGCCGTAGGTTTAGCCGATGAAGTTATCGAGTTATGCTTTAAAGGCACAAGCAGCCGTATCAAAGGCGCTGACTTTAGCGATTTCCATATCGACCAACAGAAACTCAGTAAATTAGCATGGACAAAACGTAAACCGACCTCACAAGGCGGTCTACTGAAATATGTTCACGGTGGTGAATACCATGCTTATAATCCCGATGTTGTCAGTACATTACAAACAGCAGTACAAAGCGGTAAATATGAAGACTACAAGCAGTATTCAACAGAAGTAAATGAGCGCCCTATTGCAACCTTGCGTGATATGTTACAGCTGAAAAAATCAGAAAACCCAATTGCGATTGATGATGTTGAACATGAAGATAATCTGTATAAACGTTTTGATACCGCAGCAATGTCAATCGGTGCATTAAGCCCTGAAGCACATGAAGCACTTGCTATTGCGATGAACACCTTAGGTGGTAACTCTAACTCGGGTGAAGGCGGTGAAGACCCACGTCGTTTTGGTACTTTAAAAGTATCTAAAATTAAACAAATCGCGTCTGGCCGCTTTGGTGTAACACCGCATTACTTAATGAATGCAGAAATCATTCAAATTAAAGTAGCACAAGGTGCAAAACCAGGTGAAGGAGGCCAATTACCGGGACATAAAGTAACAACTGAAATTGCTAAACTACGTAATTCAGTACCCGGAGTCACCCTTATTTCACCACCACCGCATCATGATATTTATTCAATTGAAGATTTATCACAGCTGATTTTTGATATTAAACAGATCAACCCATCTGCATTAGTATCCGTTAAATTAGTATCTGAACCAGGTGTTGGTACGATTGCGACAGGTGTTGCAAAAGCGTATGCCGATTTAATTACCATTTCAGGTTATGACGGCGGTACAGCTGCAAGTCCGATTACCTCTGTTAAATATGCAGGTAGCCCTTGGGAGCTTGGCTTGGCAGAAACACAACAAGCATTAGTTGAAAATGGCTTACGTCATCGTATCCGCTTACAAGTCGATGGTGGCCTAAAAACCGGTCTCGATGTTGTTAAAGGTGCGATTCTTGGTGCCGAAAGCTTTGGCTTTGGTACTGGACCAATGGTGGCCTTAGGTTGTAAATTCCTGCGAATTTGTCACCTAAACAACTGCGCGACAGGTGTTGCAACACAAGACGACAAATTACGTCAAGATCACTTCCATGGTCTACCGGAAATGGTCATGAACTACTTCAAATTTATTGCTCAAGAAACCCGTGAAATAATGGCATCACTTGGCGTAACTCAGTTAACCGATTTAATTGGTCGTACTGATTTATTAGTGCAACTAGACGGGCTCACTGATAAGCAACGTAAAATTGATTTATCTGGTATTACCTATAAACCAAAGCCAAAAGAAGGCTTAGGTATATATTGCCAAGCAACCAACGAACCGTATGATAAAGCAGAGCTTAACGAAGCTTTAATTGCGCATTACTTAGAATCAATCACTGAAAAATCAGGGTTATCAAGTAGCTTCCCAATTAAAAATACCGATCGTTCAGTTGGTGCCCGTCTGTCTGGTGAAATTGCAAAACAGCATGGTAACCAAGGTATGGCATCGGATCCTATCACAGTAAACTTTACAGGTACTGCCGGTCAAAGTTTTGGTGTATGGAATGCTGGCGGATTAAACCTTAATCTGACTGGCGATGCCAACGATTACGTAGGCAAAGGCATGACAGGTGGGCGTATTGTTATTCGCCCAGAACCTGGTTCAGCGTTTAAAACACACGAAGCGGTTATCGCAGGTAATACTTGTCTATATGGCGCATCAGGTGGCGAATTATACGCAGCAGGCTTAGCTGGCGAACGTTTCGCGGTACGTAACTCTGGTGCAAATGCTGTAATCGAAGGTATTGGTGACAACGGTTGTGAATACATGACGGGTGGTATTGTGACAGTCCTAGGTGATACGGGTGTTAACTTTGGTGCTGGTATGACAGGTGGTTTTGCTTATATTTATGACCTAAGTGGTCAATTAGCAAGTAAACTTAACAATGAACTAGTGGAGCAACATGCAGTAACGGATTACCCAATGCACGTTGAACACCTTCGCGGTATTATCATTGAACACCTTGCTCAAACATGTAGTCAACATGCGCAAGACCTGCTTAATGAATTCGATACGGTGATAAGAAAATTCTTTATTATCAAGCCTAAATCAGCTGATATGAACGCATTACTTGGCCATAAATCACGCTCTGCTGCAGAGCTACGTGTCCAGGCTCAATAGGAGGGATCATGAGTAATAATGTATTTCAATTTGTCGATGTACAACGCATTGATCCAGATAAAAAAGCGTTAAAGATCCGTAAAGTGGACTTTATCGAAATTTATAAACCGTTTACAGCGAACCAAGCAAAAATGCAAGCGGGTCGTTGTTTAGAATGTGGTAACCCATACTGTGAGTGGAAATGCCCTGTACATAACTACATTCCAAACTGGCTAAAATTGGTTGAAGAAGGTCGTATTATTGAAGCTGCAGAGCTTTGTCATGAAACCAACAGCTTACCTGAAGTTTGTGGTCGAGTTTGCCCACAAGATCGTTTATGCGAAGGTTCTTGTACACTAAATACAGATTTCGGTGCGGTTACTATTGGTAATGTTGAAAAATACATTACCGACGAAGCCTTTAAGATGGGCTGGCGCCCAGACATGTCTAAGGTTGTTCGCAATGATAAAAAAGTGGCTATTATCGGTGCGGGTCCAGCTGGTCTTGCCACTGCAGATATCTTAGTGCGTAATGGTGTAACACCCGTCATTTATGACCGTAACCCAGAAATCGGTGGTCTATTAACGTTTGGTATTCCAGCATTTAAGCTTGATAAAAGTGTAATGACTCATCGCCGTGAAGTATTCACAGAAATGGGTATCGAATTTTGCCTTAACACTGAAATTGGTAAAGATATTCAATTCAGTCAATTAGTGGCAGAGTATGATGCTGTATTTGTTGGTGTTGGTACGTATAAATACATCAATGGTGGTTTTGACAACGGGGCTGCACAAGGTGTTTATGACGCCCTACCTTACCTGATTGCAAATACGAATAATGAACTCGGCTTTGAAAAAAGTGCTGATGAATTTATCAATTTAAAAGGTAAAACGGTCGTTGTCCTTGGTGGTGGTGATACGGCGATGGACTGTGTTCGAACTGCGGTTCGTCAAGGTGCTAAAAACGTTTATTGTGCTTATCGCCGAGACGAAATAAGCATGCCAGGTTCTAAGCGCGAAGTTAAAAATGCCAAAGAAGAAGGCGTTAAATTCTTATGGAATTTACAACCACTTGATATTGAAGTTGTTGGCGATAAAACCACAGGCGTTAAAATGGTGAAAACCCGTTTAGGTAAGCCAGATGAAAAAGGTCGTCGTCGTGCCGAACAAGTGATTGGTTCTGAGCACGTGCTAAAAGCCGATGCGGTTATTCAAGCATTTGGTTTCCAACCAAATCCGGCACAATGGTTATTGGATGAGGGTGTAACAACAAATAGCTGGAATGGCATTATTGCACCAGAACAAAGCGACTTCCCATTCCAAACCGCAAATCCGAAAATCTTTGCTGGCGGAGATGCTGTTCGAGGGTCAGATTTAGTCGTAACAGCGATTGATGAAGGTCGCCGTGCTGCCGAGGCAATACTCGACTACTTAGACGTTTAAAGATTAAAGAGTTAAACGCTTGAAATTACATATCTAATTAAAAACGCTAGCATTATTAATGTTGGCGTTTTTTTATTCTTTATTTTAAGCTATAAAAATCGACAATATATTTAATTATAGACTGATTTTTTATATTATATCCGTCACCTTAAAGACATCAATGGCTTAATATTAGGTAATAATGAATTCGCTTAACGCCCTCAGAACAACGAAATTAAAGTTGATTAGACTCAGAATCGCTTTCACTTTTTTAAGTATGCTAGTTAGCGTACCGAGCTTTGCTGCGCAAGAGATAATTTTAGGCGATTATATTAAAACAGAATCCCCCCACCCTGTTACCGAGCCGACGAGCATTGAGACCAATATCTCCGTGAATACAGACGCGGTTACCACCACTGAAAATAGTCAAGAAATCATCCTCGCGGATAGCTTAGGTACAGATGAAGACTGGGTCTGGTTAAAATCGGGAGAATTCTTAATTGGGAAAATTGAAGATCTCTATAATGACAAACTTGCTTTTGATAGCGATGACCTCGGCGATTTAAAAATTAAATGGAAAGACATTAGCCGTATTAATAGCCGCCAATTATTTACCATTTTAACCGTTAACGGGAGGGTTATCACAGGTACGATTGCACTTGAAAATGGTGTAATGACGATCAGTAACAATCGTCAACATAAAATTAATCAAAAAGACCTTATGACCCTGATCGCAGGCCCCGAAACCGGTACCAATATCTGGAAAGGTAAGGTAGCCTTAGGGGCAAACCTAAGCTCGGGTAATACCAATAAACTAGAATATAATACCAATGTTGAGTTTTCTCGTCACACCACAACATCACGAATTAAAACCTCATATACCGCGATCATTGGCGAGACCAATAATGTGCAAACCGATGAGAGCCATCGTTTCCTAATGACCTACGATGTTTATAGTGATAAAGATCTTTTTTTCCGACCAATTGATTTAAACTTATATCGCGATCCGCTACAAAATGTAAACAGCCAGATCGATCTCGGTATGGGTATCGGTTATCAATTTATTGACGACGGCGAGCAAGAGTTGGAAATGAACTTAGGTCCTTCTTATTTATATACGAAATATGAACATACTGATGCAGAACTCAATAAAAGTGATGCCAGCCTCGCTCTATCCTTCGGTCTCGATTATGAACGTGAAATACATGACAAGATTGATTTGGAATTAAGTTATAAATTGATGGCAACAGAATCTGACCTTGGTGGACTCCGACAAAATACGAAATTAAACTTTGATATTGAGCTCACTGATGTACTTGATTTCGAAATTACATTTCTCTGGGTCCGAATCAATAATCCCCCACCCGATATTGATGGCTCTCCATTAGAAAAAAATGACTTTCGACTTACGTTTGGCTTAGGTGTTTCTTTTAATTAATACCTTGGTGACCAATTCATACCGCAACAAAACTGTGCTAGCATTACATTTTTCGAGATAGATTAGAGACAACGATGAAAATTGGTATTATTGGTGCAATGGAGCAGGAAGTTGAGATCCTGCGCGAACAACTAGAAAACGTAACAACATTTACTCAAGCTGGCTGTGAATACTATAGCGGATCACTTGCAGGTCATGATGTAATTTTAAGTAAATCAGGTATTGGTAAAGTTGCTGCAGCTGTAGCGACAACATTACTGCTTGAACATTACAAACCTGATTACATTATCAATACCGGTTCCGCAGGCGGTTACGATAAAACGCTTAAAATTGGTGATGTAGTGATCTCAAGTGAAGTGCGTCACCACGACGTTGACTTAACTGTGTTTGGTTACGAAATAGGTCAATGTGCACAAAAACCTGCTGCTTATATCCCTGAGCCACGTCTTGTTGAAGCCGCTAAAAAAGCGATCTCAGCAGACAGCGACATTAAAACTATCGAAGGTTTAATTTGCACTGGTGATAGCTTCATGGCTGATCCGAAAAAAGTAGAAGAAGCACGTACTAACTTCCCTACAATGGCAGCAGTAGAAATGGAAGCAGCAGCAATTGCGCAAACATGCCACCAGTTTGACGTACCTTTTGTTGTGATCCGTTCATTATCAGATATTGCAGGTAAAGAATCTCCGACATCATTTGAAGAATACCTGGTTGTTGCCGCGAAGAACTCATCAGCAATGGTAGTAAACATGTTACACGAGTTAAAATAACATGAACTTGGTCATGGATTGGACCAGTTTGCAGTCAGTGTTTATATTGCTGACTGCAGTCGTCATCGCACGCTTACCACTCTGCCCACCTCACTTTCACCCTACGCAACTTTTAAACCTATTCTTTAACGCCATTGCGGATAAAGTAAATAATGCACAACGCAGCCACCAGCAACAATATATTGCAGGTAACCTTGCGCTCATCACCATGCTTGGATTTATCTTAATTATCGCAGCCGTCATTCAATTTATTGTGATTGAACCCATCTTATTTGAGTTCGTACTATTACTGTGTTTATTGCAATGGGAAAAAATAAATTTACCTGAAATTGATTTAGGTAACCTCGAAAAACAAACTATCATAAGCCAAATACAGCCTCGGACATTACGCGATTTAGACCCGTTATCCTTGCTCGGTTTGCATAAAGCCAGTATTGAAAACCTGTGTCTACGTAATAGCTATCAGTGGTTTGCCGTTATATTTTGGTATATCAGCGTTGGTATCTGGGCCGCGATTATTTATCGTGTAATTCAACTAATGGCACATAACTGGAATAGTAAACTAGCCGTTAATCGTCATTTTGGCCGCCCTGCAGCATTCTTACTACACTTACTTTCAGCGCCTAATCATATCATTCTCGGATGCACATTACGCAGCTTACAACGTGCGACAAGTCCGTTAGCAAATTTAAACAAACAGGCAAAGAAATGGCATCACTTTAGCAGCGGCTTTTTATTATCAAGTTTTGCCTATAGTCTCGCAATTCAATTAGGTGGCCCACGAAAATACCAAGGTACAATGTACCGGTTTAGTCAGCTTGGTCATACCGAACCCGCACAGCGCGATGATATCAACCGAGCACAACAAAAACTGACGTGGGCATTACTCGTCTGGTTAATTTTTATCAGCGCGATCTATCTGCTTATTTCAATTAGATAGTCTTACGATAGTCAATTTTACTTTCCAACATCATGAGAACTTATGTCTTTTTACGCACGGCTCATTACGCTAGTTATCATCCCACTTGTCGTATTATCATTACCGGTTCAAGCATTACCTTTACCAGAACAAGAAAAGTACCCACAGCGTATCGTATCGCTCTCACCACATACTACAGAGCTGGTTTTTGCCGCCGGTGCTGGTGATAGGCTGATCGGTGTCAGTGCTTACTCTGATTATCCTGAAGAGGCCAAAGCATTGCCCATTGTCGCTAGCTCGCAACAAATAAATATCGAAACGATACTCGCGCTTGAGCCCGATATGATTATTTACTGGCAACAAGGCAATTCAGCGGCCGATATCAACCAACTCAAAAAATTTGGGATCCCCGTCTATGCATCAAAAACGGGGGGATTAGCCGATGTTGCCACACAAATACAAAATCTTGGTGAAGTCTTTGGTACACAAGCGATTGCTAACCCAGTCAGCAATAGATACCTTAAAGCCTTAGATCAACTACGTGAAGATTATAAGAATAATCCCAAACAAGATCTGTTTTATCAAGTGTGGGCAACGCCATTAATGACAGTAGCCAGTGATCCTTGGTTACAAGAACAATTCGCCCTGTGTGGGTTTAATAATGTATTCAGTGACAGTCCTGTTCCCTATCCAGTGATCAACATTGAGCAAGTACTCGTGAAACAACCCGCGGTGATCATCGCAGGTACAGTCAACGACAGTGAATTACAACAGTGGCAAACTTGGAAAAGCATCCCTGCGGTTAAAGATGGTAATATATTTAGAATTAATCCAGATGTATCTCACCGTTTTTCTCCCCGCGTACTGACAGGAATAAAAACACTCTGTGATATAGCGCTTCAAGCGAAAAAATAATCCAAAATAAGCATGAATATTGCCATAATTCAAACAGCTAACTAAAATAGTAACAATACCAACTTTGGTATTGTTACTATTTTAATTCTTATCGATGGCAATCACTTATGGCACTGTTTACAACATTATTAATTGCACCATATCAACTAATAGCAAGCAACAGATGAGTGCGTGGGCATGGTTATATCGATTTTATGATATTTTCTGGCGTAAACGAATTTACTTGCTGATCCCAATATTAACTATGCCCCTGATTGGCTATCAAGTTGGCCGTAGTATTCCAGATAGCTATCACTCTCATACCACCATTTTACTGCAAGAACGCAACCTGCTAAATCCGTTCTTAGCCGAATTATCACTGCCCCTTAATATTCAGTCTCGATTTAAAACCATTAATATTCTCGCTAAACGTAAGTCAGTATTATTAGAGGTAGCAAGCCAAGTTGGGTTAATTAAATCAAGTGATTCAACAGAACAGCAGCAAGCAATCGTTGAGAAAATAAAAGCGTCATTAACGCTATTTCTCACGGGGACAGACTTAGTCACTATTGAAATGGTATGGCCGGATCCACAACAATTAAGCGTGATACTCGACGTGGTCAGTAATCAATTTATTTTACGATTAACTAAGCCCAACCAAGATGTCGCATTAAACAGTAAAATTTTTCTTGCTGAGCAACTAAAGCAACAACATAAAGTATTATTACGAGCTGAAAAATCCCTTTTTGACTATAAATTTAAACATGCCGACATCATTCCTGAGTTATATGCTGCCAGAGAGTCGGAACAGATTCACATCACAAGTACGATGAAAGATAAAGAGCAAGCATTAGCCTTGCTACAATCTAAGTTAACGCTATTAACAAAGAAACTAATCCTAACCAATCCCGCAGCTCAGTTTATTGATAATAAAATGAGACAGCTCGAAACATTAAAAATCCAACAATTAGCACATTACACAAAACAACACTCGCAAGTTAAGTCAACAAACCGACAGATATCTCGTCTACAAGAGCAAAGACAAGAACTCCAATCTAAAATACAAAACCAGCAAGCGCTAGATTTACTGTTAAACCGTATTACGCGACTTACACATCAAGCATTAACAACCCAGGTAACACCGTTATTACTGAATGAACTAGATGATTATGAGTACTATAGAAACACCATCATGAAAATAAAGTTAGAATTGAAAACATTAGAAAAGCAGCATGCATATTTCCAAAAAAATCAAAATAAGTATTCAATTGTTGAACAAGAGTTACTACAATTACAACGTAATTTCACGACAACAAACACGTTTTATCAGAATCTACTCACGCGCTATGAAATGGTATCAATTAGTTATGATCTCAGCGAATTTGAGTCGACAAATACAGTTAAAATAATTACACCGCCTTTCATTCCCGAACAAACGATAAATTTATCCCTGCCAATTTATATTTTGTTGGGATTATTACTCGGAATAATACAGGGGATAGCGATTAGCTTAACCCTGTCGATAACGCAAGATACCTTATGGCATGAAAGTCGAATAGCTCACGTAACGGGTTTAAAAACCATTACACGTCTCCCTTTAATTTCATCATCAGGTCGATAAGTGATCTGTAAAATCGTTTTACCTTTTCCTAACGGATCTTCAGATATAACAATGTGTGGTATCGCCATATACTTAGGGCTATATCCTTCAAATGGTAATTTATCTTTCACCAAAAGAACAAAATTACCAAAACCTATACTTTCATAATCAGGATAATAAGACTGATAAAATTCAAGTACAGAAGCAGCACTTGCATCCACACTATAACTGGCTAATGGTAAACTTTCTATACGATTAAGATGCAAACCTTCTGGGACAAAATTTTGTAATGCTGCGCCGTCATAAACAGGTAAGAAATGGGGTGGTAATCGGAAGTTTTTATCTTTATTTTCCATTTTATCCTGTCTGTCTTTATCAACAGCATCCGTTTTTTTAGTCTGATGGTTCTCTAAAGACGCCTCATCCGAGCCCTGAAGAATGCCTTCGTTATACAGATCTAATAATGCCTGTTGAAATACCCGCTTAATGACGTCAAATATAATCACATCGGGCTGTTTAGCGGCAATAGCATCCATCTCAGTGGCGATAGTTTTAACCCGAGGTGAATTAACAAACTGCCTATAATGACGGAGATCATTACATTGACGACAAAAATTAGTCAGTAAATCCGCGGTGGTAATTGTAATCACATCTCCCTGTATATATTCAGGAAAGATAAATAAAGATTCGAGGTTCAAACCATTACTTGAAAAGAGTTCCAAATAATAGGCTTCAGTGCTATTCGCAATATCGCTGTTATTAAGGCATAACTGATTATTAACGATGGGCTGTGATAATATTTCATCCAGATAAATTGGTTTATTTTGTAAATAAGGTGACGTAAGTTTTACTAAAATAGCACAATTATTCGCTATCGCTAATGCCGGTAATAATGCTGTCATCATCACGATTATTTTAAGCAACTGCATTTGATATCCTTATCTTGCAATTATTTCAAACATGATCAAATTAGAGAAAACATCCATTTCAACTCTAAACTTATCGCTTTGTTAGTCGGTTTAATTTAACAGTAATTCACACTAATCTTAACGATCAAGGTCACTATATTAACAATCATTAAAAATAAACGCCTTAAAATGCATTATCAATAGTTGCATATTAAAATTAATACGCTATATTAAAATTAGAAAATCGAAACAGCCGACCACTTTATTGGTCAAGCAGGTGTGATACATCGTATTTGGCTTTTCAATGCCGGCGTGCTTGGTTATCTCACTCTAACTTAGGGTTAGCGCTTTAGAAAACAGCATTCAGAATTACAAAAAAGCTCACTACTAGCAGTGAGCTTTTTTGTGTTTGTAGACTAATATCAATAACGAATATCGCTAATGACTGTTTACCATAGCAACAAGCCGTATAGACATACCGCTTAATTCATCACTGACTTGCAGCAGCTCAGCAATACTCTTATTCATCGCTTTTACGCTCAACTCATTCGTCTTAGTGACCAATGTTACTTTTTCACTTGCAGACAATACACCCGTAATATTTTCATTAGTATTCACAGCATTGCTTGTCACACATGTAATTTGACCACTCATATTAGTTACCGCATCAATAATTTCAGCGAATGTTTCAGCATTCGTTTCAACGGCTTCATAACCATTGTTTACATCGGATGAACTTTTTTCAATTAGCAGCTTAATTTCATTGGCTGATTCCGTACTGCGTTTTGATAGATTACGCACTTCATCTGCCACAACCGCAAATCCACGGCCAAGTTCGCCCGCTCTCGCGGCTTCAATCGCGGCATTGAGTGCAAGTAAATTAGTTTGATTTGCGATGTCGGTGATCACCATTATTGCCTTTTCAATCGCGTCATTACTCTCTTTAATATCAGACATAGAAGTAATCGTAGCAGTCATCGCCACCGAACTATTATCAGCTTGATCTTCAACACGTTGCGAATCATTACTTACCGTTTGAATAATGTCACTGGCATCACCAACGAGTAATGCTGTATGCTGCAGTAATTCATTAATATGCCCAGTTGCTGATACCTGCTCTCCAACACCATCATCAATGTCTTTTGCGTATTTCGACATTTCTGTTAAATGGCTGGTTAAGTCATTTGATGTCTGTACCAATTGAATAACAGTCTCACTCACTTGATTAAATAATTGCTGTAATTCTTCACGACTTTGCTCCGCAGCATGAGAGGCTGATTCGGCCGCTTCAAGCGCCGTATTATTACTAGTAATGGCCTTGTCACGTAACTTACTGTTGTAGTGGTTAGCGAACCAAATAGCCAAAGGTGGTAAAAGCAAAGCAGAATAATGCTCAACCTTGGCATCTTTGGCCGATAAAACCAATTGTGGTAGTTCATAACCCGTATAATCCATCACCACCATCACCACATAAACGGAGAGCATGATCAGCGACCAGAAAAAACCTGATTTCGCATTAATTAATAAATAAGCAAAAATCGTCATAGCAGCAACCCACATAATTGAATGAGAAGCAGCCCCGCCAGTTTGAAACATCAGATTGGATAAATGAATCATGCCACCAAACAGCATGACGTTACCCGCAACAATAGGATTAACAGCCAGTTTAACTAAGCTAATACTACCTAAGAAGCCGATCAGCATAATAACCGACGTCGTCACGAGCGCTGCCACCTCTAAATTGTTCCATTTGATCGCGCTATAGCCACCAACAATCATCCCGACTAAAGCAAAGGTGATCACGCCCATGCTTTTAATTTTATCATCGTCAGTCTGTTGTTCACGCAGCAGAAACTGGTAAAAGTGGCTTAAAAATGATGACATCTATAATCCTTTATTTAAATAACATAGAGTATGGGCATGGAGCATTTAAGAAACTAACATGCTTCATACTCTAACGCCATGCTACTATTACTAAAGTGTTATATTTGAAGGCGTTTAGTTAAAATACATCGCTGCCGACAATAATGCTTGCGTATAAGCATGTTGCGGTTGATTGAAGACCGATTCTGTTTCACCTTCTTCAACAACCTTACCCGCTTTCAACACTAATATACGATGACTCACAGCCCGTACAACACTTAAATCATGGGTGATAAATATATAACTTAATTGATGCTGCTGCTGTAATTGACACAATAAATCTAAGATCTGTTTTTGTACCGTCCGATCTAATGCAGATGTAGGCTCATCTAAAATTAATATTTTTGGCTTTAGTACTAAGGCACGTGCGATTGCAATACGTTGACGTTGTCCTCCCGAAAATTGATGCGGATAACGCGCTAAGGCATCCGCAGGTAGCGCAACATCAACTAAGGCTTGCTTAACCGCTATTTCTATTTCAGCATCGCTGTGCTTACCCTGCACCTCTAAACCCTCACTGATAATCTGACGTACCGACATACGCGGGCTTAAGCTACCAAACGGATCTTGAAAGACGATTTGTAACGACTGACGATAAACGCGCATAGCGGTCAAATTTAGTCTTTGCAGATTAGTACCATTAAAATAAATATCTCCTTCACTCTCAATCAACCTCAATAAACCGAGTACCAAGGTGCTTTTACCAGAACCACTTTCCCCAACAATACCAAGCGTTTCACCTTCATTTAATTGCAACGAGACACCGTCAACGGCTTTAACATGATCGTAAGTACGCTGCCAAAGCCCTTTTTTTAGTGGAAACCAAACTTTGAAATCTTTGATCTGTAATAACGGTTTTGTAGATATCAACGTAGGCATGTCACGTTGTGGTTCAGCATCCAACAAGGTTTTGGTATAAGTATGCCGAGGGTCTGAAAAAATACGTTCAACAGCACCCGTCTCCACAATTCTCCCCTGTTTCATCACTGCCACGTCATCGGCCAAATGTTTAACGATATTCAGATCATGGGTGATCATTAATATTGCCATTCCCAATTTAGCTTGTAATGATTTTAACAATTCCAAAATTTGTAATTGCACAGTAACATCGAGCGCGGTTGTCGGCTCATCTGCAATCAATAAATCTGGTTCATTCGCTAACGCCATGGCAATCATCACACGTTGACGCTGACCGCCCGATAATTCATGCGGATAAGCGTCTAATCGTTTTTTGGGTTCAGGTATCGCGACTAAATCGAGTAATTCAAGACAACGTAACTGGGCTGATTTTTTATTGAGTCCCTGATGTAAGAAGAGTATTTCTGATATCTGTTTTTCAATGGTATGCAAAGGATTAAGCGAGGTCATTGGTTCTTGGAAGATCATACTGGCCATATTACCACGTAGCGATTGCATCACAGCCCGGTCTTTGCCTATGACTTCTTTACCCATCAACTTAATACTGCCCGCGGGATAGCTCGCCGCAGGAAACGGTAATAACTGCAGAATAGATAATGCAGTCACTGATTTACCTGAACCACTTTCACCCACCAGCGCAAATGTTTTACCTTTCTCAATATTAAACGAGACGTGCTCAACGACTTGTTGTTGACCAAAACTAATCGATAAATCATTGACTTCAAGTACCAGCGGTTTCGCTTCAGCGTTATTCATCACGCTCCCTTACGAGGATCAAACGCATCACGCGCCGCCTCTCCAATAAAGACTAATAACACCAAAATTACCGACATAGACACAAACGCAGTAATCCCCAACCAAGGCGCTTGTAAATTATTTTTACCTTGCTTAATTAACTCACCTAACGAAGGTGACCCTACTTCTAAACCAAAACCAAGAAAATCTAACGAGGTTAATGTGGTCAATGCACCTGTGAAGATAAACGGCATAAAAGTCATCGTAGCCACCATGGCATTAGGCAGAATATGTTTAAACATAATCGCACGGTGAGATTGCCCCAGCGCTTTCGCTGCAATGACATATTCGAGATGACGACCACGTAAAAATTCGGCTCGAACCACATCCACCAATGCCATCCAGCTAAATAGCAGCATAATACCCAACAACCACCAAAAATTAGGTTGCACTAAACTGGCTAAAATAATTAACAAGAACAGCATAGGCAAGCCTGACCAGATCTCGATAAAACGCTGGCCATAAAGATCTATACGACCACCAAAGTAGCCTTGTGTCGCGCCCACGGCTACACCTATGATAGTGCTAAATATGGTCAGAGTGATAGCAAACAACACTGATATACGAAAGCCATAAATAAGGCGCGCTAATACATCACGACTTTGATCATCGGTGCCTAATAAATTTTGACTGTCCGGCGCAGATGGTGCGGGTACCGTTAAATTGTAATTAAACGTATCATAGCTAAACCGGATCAAAGGCCACCACATTTCTCCTTGTTCTAAAATAATCTCTTGAATATATTCATCACGATAATCTGCGGGAATATCGAGTTCACCACCAAATTCCAACTCGCTATAATTATATAAAATAGGTAAGTAATAACTTTCTTTATAGCGTACTAATAACGGCTTATCATTCGCAATAATATCGGCACATAAGCTCAATAAGAATAACCCACTGAACAACCATAGCGACCAATAACCACGTTTATTATGTTTAAAGGTTTGCCAACGATTTAGATTCATCGGATTTTGTTTAATGCGATGCCACGTTGCGATCCAGCCCATTATGATTGCGCCTCAAAATTAATTCGTGGGTCAATCAGCATATAAGTAACATCACTGATTAACTTAATAATCAGTCCCATTAGCGTAAAAATATACAAGGTACCAAACACCACCGGATAATCACGATTAATCACCGACTCAAAACCCAATAACCCAAGTCCATCTAACGAGAAAATAATTTCAATCATCAAGGATCCTGTAAAAAAAATACTGATCAGCGCTGCCGGTAATCCAGCTATAACTAATAACATCGCATTGCGAAATACATGTCCGTATAAGACCTTATTTTCGGTCAATCCTTTGGCTCTCGCCGTGACCACATATTGCTTATTAATTTCATCTAAAAATGTATTCTTGGTCAGCAAGGTTAAGGTCGCAAAACTGCTGATCACTGAGGCCACAATAGGTAAGGTTAAATGCCAGAAATAATCTTTAATTTGCTCGAAGGTCGTTAATTCATCGAAGTTAGCAGAAGTGAGCCCACGTAAAGGGAACCAATCAAAATAGCTGCCCCCCGCAAATACCACAATCAGTAATAGCGCAAACAAAAAGTTAGGTATCGCGAAACCAATCACCACTGCACTCGAACTCCACACATCAAATAATGAGCCGTGTGAGATGGCTTTCTTTATCCCCAAAGGTATCGAAATAAGATACACCAAGATCGTGGTCCACAAGCCTAATGAAATAGACACAGGTAACTTATCCAATACGAGATCAATAACAGAGCTATCGCGAAAAAAACTATCGCCAAAATCAAATCGTAAATAACTTTTAAGCATCAACCAATAGCGTTCATACAAAGGCTTATCAAATCCATATAACCGTTCTAACTCTTTTATATATTCAGGATCAATACCTTGTGCGCCACGATACTGGTTACCACTATCATGATTTAAATTAACTTTCACTTCACCCTGACTATTACCGTCAACACGACTGGTTGCTGACGATTCTATTCCTTGTAATTTAGCTAACGACTGCTCAACAGGTCCACCCGGCGCCGCTTGGATGATAATAAAATTAAGAGTGATAATACCCAACAGTGTCGGGATCATTAACAAACAACGACGCAGTATATAGATCCACATTTACCTAGTTCCCTTTACTGCTAGCGCTGTCTTTTTGCCACCAGCTATCAATGGCTAAACCATACTTAGGTAACTGTGTCGGACGCTGTATTTGCTGCCAATATGCTACGCGGTAACTGCTAATGTGCCATTGTGGGATCACCAAATTTTTCCACAATAAAACCCGATCAAGCGCTTTCGTCGCAGTAATCAAACTGTCACGGTCAGCGGCATTAATTACCTTAGCCACCAACGCATCAACAACCGGATCTTGTAAGCCAATACGATTGAGCGTACCAGGTACATTGGCAAACTCGCTGCCCCACATACTTAGCTGTTCATTACCTGGAGAGAGGCTTTGTGCTTGTATCAAGGTATAGATATCAAAATCAAAATTATTCAATCGATTCACATACTGCGACACATCAACAATACGGATCTCAGAGGCGACACCGATACGTTGTAAATTTTTACGAAATGGCTGAATAATACGTTCAAATGATGGGCTATAAACCAAAAACTCCAAACTTAATTGTTTACCGCTAGCATCCACCATTTTACCTGATTTCAACGTCCAGCCTGCTTGCTTTAACAAGCGAATAGCTTGACGTTGTTGCCTGCGTACACGACCATCGCCTTTGGTTTTATCCAGTGTATACATTTGGGTGAATAACTCTGTAGGTAATTGTGCTTTAAAAGGCGTCAGCAGGGCCAACTCGTCCCCTTCAGGGATACCCCTTGCTGCGAGTTCTGAATTACTAAAAAAACTATCCGAGCGCTTATACGCACCATAAAATAACGTTCTATTTGTCCATTCAAAATCAAACATTAAGCCTAATGCTTTACGTACATTGGGATCTTTAAATTTGTCTTTACGTAAATTAAACCAAAATGCCTGCATACCTTGTGGATTATGATGTTTGATCTCTTCCTTGATAATGTTACCAGAAGTAAATTGCTTACCTTGATAACCCGTAGCCCACTGTTTAGAGATATTCTCAGCTCTAAAATCAACGTCACCGGCTTTAAATGCTTCAAAAGCAATACTGCCATCTTTGTAATAATCAAAAATAATATGTTTAAAGTTATAACGGCCGCGATTTACGGGTAAGTCTTTCGCCCAATAATTATCATTACGTAGATATTCAATACTACGACCCGCATCAAATGCCTTCATCGTATAAGGCCCAGAACCGAGTGGTACATTAAATGTCGCTTTCGCAAAATCTTTACCTTGCCAGTCTTTCTCAGAAAACACAGGTAATTTTGCCAATATTAAGGCTAACTCTTTATTCTTGCTGTCTTTTAAATTAAATTTAATAACGGATTTACTTTCGATTTCAACACTGGTGACGTCTTTGTATTGCGCGCGTAATTGCGGGACACCTTTCTCTATCAATATATCAAAGGTAAATTTCACATCCGCTGCGGTTAACTCAGACCCATCAGAAAATCGAGCCTTGGGGTTTAAATGAAAACGAACCCAACTACGATCTTCTGGCACTTCGATGTATTCAGCCACCAGACCATATAAAGTAAATGCTTCATCGCTGCTTTGCAGCATCAAGGTATCAAATAAATATCCGGTACCACTCCCCGAGACGCCTTTAACAATATAACCATTAAAGTTATCAAAACTGCCCATAGCAGCACGTCGTAACGTACCTTCGCGTGGCGCCGTTAAGTTAACATAATCGAAATGGGTAAAGTCTTTACCGTAAGCAGGCTCGCCATGCATTGCAATTGCAGAGCGTAGAGACGCGATCGTAACAGCGGTAGCGGCTTGAGTCGATAATGAAAAGATAAGAAATAATAATGCAGCACTAAACGATTTATTCATGGCTAGATCCCTTTGCCCGATAAAAGTAGTCATTCAATTTACTTACTAAAATAATAGCATTTAACTGTAACTAACAAGTATATAGATGCGAAAGAGACAAAAATGTTCACCTTATATCCATATTTATTACATTAGGGTTATAACCTACACGTTGTAAATGACACCAAGCTATCCTTGCAGGCGTCGAACATAAAGTGCAAGGTTTTCGCCAGTGAGTGGCTTACTCGCATAAAAACCTTGATAAAAACTGCATTGCTGGCGTTGTAAAAATTCAAGCTGCTGGCGGCTTTCAACCCCTTCAGCAGTCACATTAAAGCCCATGTGTTTTGCCATCGCCAATACGGCTTCCACAATCGCCATATCGGACACGTTATAAGGTATGCCTTGGATAAATGAGCGATCAATTTTCAGCTCATTCGCTGGCAAACGTTTTAAGTAACTTAACGACGAATAACCCACACCAAAATCATCCACAGCAAAGCTCACGCCAATATTTTTCAAATCGGTCATTTTACGGATAGCGTCTTCTGCATGTTCAATAACCACAGACTCGGTGATCTCTAAGTTGAGTTGCATCGGATCCATACCAGTCTCATCCAATACCGTCAATACTGAATCAACAAAGTTATTATCATGAAATTGTCGGGTGCTCACGTTCACAGATAATTGCGGTACATTAACGCCTTGTAATTGCCATTCAACAAATTGACCACACGCAGCCTGTAGTACCCATATACCGATATCAATAATAAGATCGGTTTCCTCGGCAATCGGAATAAATTCGGCAGGAGATATTTGCTGTTTACCGCCTAAATGCCAACGCACTAACGCTTCAACACCAATAATCTCGCCACTTTGCACCATATGTTGTGGTTG